>JACCDO010384618.1_pt1 | contig 15704 bp, 10 predicted proteins | sample 7446101 | NCBI WGS metagenome assembly JACCDO01 (sample SAMN15323440, study PRJNA562643) | freshwater metagenome | isolation source: river surface water | place: USA:Blue River Watershed | collected 2017-08-16
AATAAAAGTGTAATATCATTTCAACCGACCTATTCTAATCCTTTCCGTGGATGGTACATTGCTGCTAGGTTGACAACCAATACCCTATTTTCTTATATAAAATTTGCAACTAAAATTTGATCGCTAAAATTACTATCATCTGACCATGCACAGGATGGATCATGGAGTGCTTTATCTTTCTCGGAGGGACAATTCAAAGTGAAATACTTGTCGTAACTACTCCTACTTAATTCAAAATTAATTTGATTATTCTCTTGGCTCGACAAAAATAAGTATGTTTGCAATTGAAATTTGTTTTTACTATATTTATGAATTATTGAATCCATCGTGGTCAAGCACTCTGACCTTAGATCTAACCATTTAGGTTTTGATGTCGAAGTTGATGCCGCACTTGATTTTGCCAAATGCAGTGCTTTATACTGAGATCCACTGGTCCCAAAATCTCCGATATTATGTAAAGGTGATACAAACAGAGCTTGACTTTCAGAGCCACCAAATATATTATTTGCTATAATACCATTCATGAACATGTCCTCGCAATTTCTCATTTCGGTAACAGAATCCAATAGTTTAAAGTGATCATTTTCTGCTATTTTAATAGAATTTGCGGTCATCCAACCACAGGTATATTCATATAAATACGAACTCTTCATCATCATTACTTTGGTTAGCATAATCCCGTACTCGGTGTGGGTTGATTTCTTCGTCTTATTACTTGATTTTGGACCAGGTTTAAATTTATTATAAGTATACTCTAAATGTGGGATGGGTGTACTCAGTGACTTAAACCAACGCGAGGAAAATCCTAGAAAAACCAATCGATAAAATAGATAATAACAAAAGCAATAAATTTTGGAAATTGAAGTCGTGCTTACCAACAATATGATCTGAGTGTCTGCTCCAAACCGCGTGCAAAACCTGTAAGTCATCTAGATGAACTTTCATATCATCATCGATGATAAGAACCGATCCCGTGTTAATTCGAAAATCAGGAAGAAATCTATTATTCAAAGAGTCGAATGAAGGAACCACAAAGTAAATTATGGTTTTACCTATGAGTACAGTTTTAGGCGCAGGTACACGCATGTTATGCCAGGTTACAATAATTGTTGATACTATAGGGGACTTAGAGTAATATAGTATTTGCTGCAACACAATGGGAAACCGATGCATCGTAGAAATCATTATTGTTATGTAACGAGGATCTGCTACTACGCGACTGGTTTCATGTAGCTTACTAAACGAATTACATACATTTTCTCTGTACCGTTTAGAGACAAGTTGTTGATTAACGACTGGCTGTTGAAAAAATGATATATTCAGAGAATTTATAAGAATTCCGTTGTGACTATAGCCACGATTTGTATTCATATTGTCATGAGAAGAGCTACTATCATTATCACGTGTTAAGACGTCAATCCAATCCATGGCGTCAATTAATTGATTTCTACCTAGTATCGGATTACCTTCAGCATCAAAGATCGGGTAATCGGCAACATTTGTATTGCTTATTATTTGGTGTACATTAAAATCACTGGGAATAGGATATTTTGTCGCTGGGTCAACAACGTCAAAATTAGGATATACTATAAAAAGTCCATTTTTTGACATAACTTCTGAAATAGAATAGTCCAAATTGTCTAGTGCATTAGTATTTAAGTCTTTAATAAAAGTATTTAAATTTGTTTTTTCATCGTGTAACATCTGCCATAAATCAGGAAAAAATAAAACACCTGACATTGCAGCAGCTTGATATAAAACAGGAATATTTTTATAATTCTTTGCGATAGGAAGACTATTTGCTACTGTGACAACATTAGAGGCTAAATATTTAGCCACACTGATACCAATAATTCTGTTACTTTTTTTACTAGTATCAGATAATATCTTGGTTAGGATCATTTCTATCCATATTATACAATTTGGACTAATAACCTCGCTATTGTCTCCTAGGATCAAGCCATACTCGTCGCCTGATGAGGGATTCCAAATGCTATTTATATTATCTTCTCTTATCTCTTTGGTACCATGAGGCCACATGAAAGTGCGAGCAATATGTATCTTGCCATTAGTAACTTTATTACTAATAGAAAACTTTAAATTTAATTTAATTTTACTTGGGTTCGAAATGTTACTAAGAGAATTTAATAACGATTTTAACGCACCAGGACGTCCATTTGCCAGGACTACTACAATTGTAATGGAGATATCTTGAGCTGACTTCGACGACGACGGAAACAAGTATGATGGTGATGGAGGGACAATGGATAACCTTAGTGGCGGTGCTATAAATATGTCATGAAACTTATCATGCAATTCTGTAGCTTTTGCAGTACTTCTTATATGGTATAGACACCTTAACAAAAGAAGAGTCAAGGTAATGGTAAAAAGGGTCCACAGCCATTGATACTTCATCGCGACAGTGCTAATGGACTTGGAACGGTGCGCGCAACTGCGTCGAAGGGATTGTATCTTATCACGCACTTTTCGCGACTCCTCGACTATAATCTGATTGTGGCTATGAACCCACACGTCACAGCCCTCCTCTACAGTGTTGAGTCACAAATTGAGTGTTCACGGCGACAGTTTACCGAAAGGCCGCATCACCTCACCGGAGCATCGCGCTCTTTCATGAAATGAAGTCCAATAAATTCAACGTAACTAATTAAAAAATATCAATTTAGAGTAACAATTAGGATCACAATATCTGTTTACGTACAACTTGAATTATGTTTGTAACTACAAATTACCTATTAAGATCCCACCAGTGATACCGGCAAATTTTGCCGAGTCGAATGAGTCAAGTTAATCCGTACCGGTACATCCAATGATAAGGTATTTACAGAAATATTAAAATAAATGTGAGAGAGGTATTGCCACCTTGGGATGATTCTAAAGTGCATAATATCTACATTAATGATTGCGATACCGTAGCGGTCGTCTACGTCTATTCAAGATCAGTAATAACTTTTGATGCATAGCACTTGATCATTAGAAAATAAATGAGATAGGACATCAGTATTTTAATTAATTTGTTGGAAATTATTCAATACTAATACATTTGGTCCAGGTTCTTCTTGTACAACATCAATTTTATGATCAAATTGAAAGCATTCTCGTATAAACAAAACAGTTTCATCAGGATTCCCCATTGCCCAACGACCAATATGTTCTACGTAGTCGCCGATGAAAAGCCATTTGATGCTAGATGTAATAAAATTATTTTTCTGAATTAAATCTGCTGCATATTGCGCAGTAGACTCGATAAAATTACTATCAAGTTTTCTAACTATATCCATATGAGCACTAGGGGTGTCGCGTAAACATTGAAATTTGTTGCGCTCTGATTGCATAAACAAACTATTTTCAACATATAGTTTCGAATACCGTATTTTGTACAACAATTTGGAAAATCGTTTGGGTGATTCAAAACCATGTAATCTAGATAGTAAGTGCATCAAATATACCTGAGCTGACACTATTCGGCCATTTTTAGTAGTGATTGTATCATTATTAAATGGTAATTGCATATGCCATATATTCTGTAACAGCAAGTGCTCTTTCGATACTGATAGAACATCTAAAGTTAGCGATAATTGATGATGCGACTCAATATGTACATACCAATATGGAGGGATGTATATTATATCACCAGGATTTACAAGTTTAGTTATAAAATGAACATTTTTTACAGTATTATTTTGGTCATAAAAATTTATTTGTGATTGTTTCTGAGATAAATGAATCGATGGATACGGGTATAACTTTTTGCTAAAATCGGGTGATATCAGTGTGTAAATACAAGTGCCTTGAATTTGGACTTTCATATTATGGTACTCACTGTATCTAGCTTGTAAGGCACTGTACGGATATAAAATAGACAATGATGGGGGAGGCGGCTCATGATCCGTTTCATTTATGCGCAGTGATCGCCACGACGTATCATCCTCTAACTTTGCAATACCTTCAATTACTCTAAAATTAGTTGAATAAAAGTATGATCTCATATTTGAATGTAATAATTCGTTAATAAATTCTAGAAAAGATATTTCATTTACCACTGTGACTACTTCAACATGACTTTCATCTACCATATGTAACATACCACCAACATCAATTTCATTTTGAGTTACAAAAATCGATTTATCTTTTGTTTTATTTATTAATAAAACATCGTGTAGAATTGGATAAGATTCCGCAAGAGTTATTAAATTCCATTTCAGTGCTTTCCAAGTAATTGCAGTGGAATTTAATATTATTTTGGGAACTCTATCTGCAATTAAATCGTTTAATTGCAATGAATCTGACCACTGCACAGTCACTACGTTACTGGTTGATAAATTTCTCAAATCATATGAGTTCTTTAAACCAATGCCATAGCTCTGCGAAGATGGAGGGTTTTGTTGACTGGACAATAACACCGCCGCAGTAGCCACGGCTGCAATGATAATGTAATGACTCCAGCTCAGCTCATATAGCGCATTCATCTCAACGGATACGAAACATGGTAAGGTATTTCTACGGTGCGGTAGAAATTACCGTATCGGGTGGAATTTTTTTGGCGGAACTGGGTGTAATCTGTGTATATACATAACTTAATTACGATTTTAAAAACTAATCTCTACGTGGCCTTTACAGGCGATCTAGTAGATTCTGACATCGCATATACTCTCTTCTACTTGATGTAGACTCTCTCTAGAACTTTACCTTAAAATCATAGGGCCGGAATGACCAACCTTCCCCGATCACTTTTTTTATAGCAAGGTTGTAGTGACGAGCAGTAATCAGAGCGATGAGTGGCGACCTTCGAGTAATATACATGTGTTGCAACTGCTTCCGCGAGCTTGTAGATAAAGGCTTTATCTTATCTTGTGGTGAGTTCGTTTGTAACAATTGCATCGACTACATCAAAGTACAGAGACTCTGTCCAAGTTGTATGAAGGCTGTTAATTTTGTGTCCCTAGAAGATAGCAATAATATTCCGGATGAAGTTAAGGACTCGATTGTTGACATCACAGGTACTTCAAACAATCATAATTAACTTCTCATTATATCTTTTTACTCGTTACTCTAACTTACTTATGTATATATATATGTAATACAGACGTGATGGAGAATATGTACAAAACTATGAAATTTCAGAATGATTATTATAAAAAAATAATTAAACAGATTCTTAAAATGAACAACAAAATTCAATCTGAAGTAGCAGAGTGTAAACGAGTTATAATAAACTTGGAAAATCAATTAAACTTAAGCAACAATAACAATATTAGAACAATAGTAGGAGATGAAAATACTAAGACACCAATATTTTTGAAAGATGCAGATTTAAATATTTCTCAATCACCGTTTAAACGACAACGTGGTGAAAGTTTCGATGTGGTAAGTAGAAATAACACAATAAATCCGTATCATAATGTATCACCTATTCCAACAAATACTATACCTACTTCAAATGTAGCAAGAGTATCTTTGAAATTTGGTAATACAATACTACCACCGCTTATTCGCGGCTCAAAAATTTTAAATGAAAGTACTAAATTAGGACAAATGCAAGAACGTCCTATATCGGCTCGTAGTGATACAACTCCCTCACATGGTGACAAAATAATCAGTGGAACTCAATATATATTCAGCGAGCCTATAAGAAGTAGTGGTCAGTCGCTAAATAGTAGTATACAATACCAATATAAATCACAAGACCAAATGAACCAACAAAGACCATACACTACAGGGACGCAATCAGTATCAGATCGAGTAAGATCCCCAATCATGAGGACATCAAATATTACTAGCAGAGTTACACCAAACGATGATGCAAATCGTTCTATTCCTGTATATACTCCAAATAAAAATTGGTCTAGACCATCCTCGTAAAAGTAATGTATATAAATTAATTAACTTCTCTAAGCTTTCAGTCTGCTTATTTGTTTTTTTAAGCCATTTCTTCCCGTCGCTTAAAATATACAGTTGTATTAAGGAATATATTGGTGATAACTTCTGTTTAAAAAAATGAAAGAAACGTTAATGAAATATATATATAAATAGATTACACAGTGTTAAATATATATTTAATATGACCCTCCACCAGATCCACCTCCAAACATGTCCATTCCACCATCAAGAGCATCTACTTCTTCTACTTTAGGCTTTTCGGCTGCCTTAGGTGCTGGTGCAGCTGCTCCACCACTACTAGAACTAGCAGCAGCAGGTGCTCCTCCTCCTCCTCCAGGACTTTGGAAAAACTTCTCTACTCCACCAGCTTTCTCAATAAATGATGCAAAAATTGGAGCATAGTAAGCTGGTATTTTGTTTCCACTAGCATTTACTACAGCACTAATATTTTCAGCAGTAACATCGACCTATTATGAATTACTTCGTGAGTATAGATATACTAATTATATTATGGAATGATTTTCAGACCTTGCAGTCGTTAAGTAATATTGCGGCCAATGCGCAAACTAATCCGTCGCCTTCTAATGCTAATGGCATTTTCTATAATAAGTTGAGTGAGAATGTATACAGTGAGTATTTTAAAGATATGTTGTTATTTATACAACGTCCAATGAAGAAATTTGGAGCTGCAAATTGAACTGAAGATCGTGAACTGCTAGCATTCATGTCCTGACCACCGATAGGTTACAAAACTATCGGGGCAGTGATACAAGTCAATAAAGCTTGTCGGCACTTTCATTTCACCTCGTCAGCGATGAAAGCACCAAGACAATAGCAACTTATACCGGCTACCAGGTCATGCGACAGTAAGCAGTCGACTCGTCCAATAGCACCATACAGTTCAACGGAGGCGAAACGTACCTTTTCGTTCTTCTTTTTTGGTTGCCACAAATATTTTTATTTTGGGAGGCCGCTTCCCATGTTAGGGCTGACAAATAGGCATGAAGAATTGATCAAGAATGGATTATTTCGTTGAATGGGTGCACTTTTTTAGTGGGGTGGTTGAAGTTGTATAGCAACAAAGTTATTGATTACTCTTATGAAAAATATTATTAATAATGTTAACAATTATAACAATAATGTTTTTTTCGCGATTCATAGACGATATTAAATGTATTGATATAAACTATTAACTACATTGTGTATATGAAATTTATTACGTACATATGGTACCGTCGGGGATTATAGGGACATGGTAACCATATCATGGTTGAACTAACTTGAGTGAACTTAGTCAATGTCATTGACTCAATGAACCATTCTTGAACAATAAGAAATCCCAATCTTAAACTATGGTGACAATGTATTTCCGTGATCGAAACATCGGTCGTTGTTCCAGTCGATGACCGGCTTGATTCTCGCATTGTGACTAACAAGGATGCTGCTGCTAATCGGTACCATACTTTTGTTTCTTCTACCAATCACAAGTCTGTTCCAACCCCCCGTAAATCCGTCAAAAATAAATACAAACTTGTATAAAATGAAGAAATCAATAGCTAGAAATGAAAAAAAGGTTACACCCATCATGCCAAAACAGTCCCGAATCGAACCAACTGACAGAATCACTCGAGATGTGCATGGACTACCGGTGATCGAAATGTTTGTTCGCAGAAGTGGTACTGGCATTTTATGGACTAGATACGAGGATATACATTGTGATGATAGTGTCAAGGACATCATTAAAAATATTGAAAGTGGTGGGCTCCAAGCGGAATTGAGACGAACAGAATTAGATAATATTCTTGCATTGAAAGTATTTGGTAAAGGAATTGGATCTGTAGCAGAACTTCCTCTCATCAATAAAGTTAAGAGTTTATTACCTAGTTTTAGAAAATTAAAACCAAAAGACTTTGATTTTGGTTATAGAGTTGCAGTTGAAGGAGAGGCTATTATTGTCTTAACTAGGGCTATGACTCGATTACCTGATGCACCGATCGTGGAGTATATTCCTGCTTTACCGGCTGATTTTAATTTAATACTTCAGAACTGTACTGACATTCTTAGTGATTCAACGTATGATTCCTTCCACTTTTTCGTTAACCAGCAATCTTACTCACTTACTTACCCGATAGGATGTTAATTAATTCATTTAAATCAAATATATCTTCATTTGTTAATGAACTATGTAAGTATTACGATGACGGAGTGATGAAAATAAATATTTTTACTGATGGGAGTGCACTGATTAATGGTAAAAATTGTATTTATGCATCAGCGGGAATATTTATTACGATCCCAGTATTCACACGTGACGATGGGCGTGGCTATGTGTGTCTAAATATCAATGTACCGGAATGCGGCGGATTGGTACAAACGCCATTTGATGCTGAACTTTGCGCTGGATTATTTGGTGTGCTAATATCCAAGCTACTTACTAGTTGTATTAATAGCAACAATGCACAAATTTCAATTAAAACATCTTTTTATACAGATTCCAAGACATTAGTAAAAGCTATTCGTGATGGCCCACCATTGGTGACCCAAGATTTACCTGAAAATAGAATCGGTTTGTGGTCCAGATTAGCTAGTGAAATCAAATTATTGGAATCGAATACCTCGAATATAGAAGGTAATAAGCATGAAAATAATACCATACAGTGGATTCCTGGACATCCCGAGAAAAGGGAATTCGATTGCGCAAAATGGAATTTGTACGATAATGGGATTTTTGCTGCTGATGCTTTGGCTAAAGGTGATGATGTAATGTCAACAGTTACAAGGTATGAATGTATAAGTAATCATACCAGTAGTTTCAATGAATTTAGGATATTTGGTAGTAATTCTATAAGCGCGATTGAATTAATTGCATTAGGGGTCACATAGGGATGCTGTGTATGATAAACGTTATACATGGCTTAGATTTTGACGATCAGCTTATAGATATTTCAATAAATCGGCGTTTTTTAAATCGGGTGCCTCTGTTTCTACATCAAAGGTATTGGCTAATTCAAAAAGGTTTATAGAGTTACAATTATGATAAAATAGTGCGTGCGAATGAGGGATATATGACTGGTATGTGTCCAGCGCCGAACTTTTGATACGTCGGTGGTTAATGAAAGATTGTAGCAATAAAGTTTAAAATATATACATTATTCTTTTTATATTCATTCCTCTTTTTATTTTTTCCGATAAGGCTTATTATTTGAACTACTTTGCACTGGTGGGAAAATGTTATCTCGTAATGCATTACCCCATCGCTGATCCATGTTACCTCTACTTGTTACAGCAGACTCGCCATTTTTAATGGGCAAAAATCTATGTTCACTTCCTAATATGTTCCTTGTCTTTTCCGATGAACTTAATGACGCTTGGTGATCGATATTACTGGCTGCATCCAACAGCACTTTTTCATTGATAAAAGGAATTTTGACAATGCACTCCCATGCGTTTTTTTTACCATTTGCATCTACTTCGAAATCTTTAGGGTAATACTCATGAAGCGGTGATTCCATAGATGTCATCAAAGATTCGTATGACGGTGGTAAAAAATTACCGCTCTGAGGGGGTAGCACAGATAATAGTTGCAGTAATGGTGTAAATGGTTCACCTTGATCGAAAGCAATGGGATATTTGCATAAATGAATCATATCAGTGGCCAATGGTGCGTAGAGATATGGATAATACCAAGTCCACGAACCACAACCTTTGTGATAATAACGCAAGACCCATGCGAGTCCTTCTAAATACGATTGGACTACCTTTTTAATTGCTTCCTCATCACCTGGTTTGATATCAAATTTAACTTTGTAATAATGCGCACGATAGTCATCACCAGCATATAACTCGTCTTTCTCGTCAATTGCACGCTGTTGAAAGTAGAGTGGTTCACGCCGAGCAATCTCTTGTAGAAATAATTCTATTCTGGGCAGATGAAGTTGGTCTTTATCTGTCAGATAACCTCCAAGTTTTGGCATGATATCCCTGTAAATATTCATCATTAGATTAAGCGAACCATCGGCAATATCCAAGTGTGGTACACAAGGTAAAAAATCATTCCCAACAAAAAAACACATGAAGACAAAGTCGTCGATAACTCTTTCAATATCAAACCTAGCAATTCCTTTCTCTTTAATATTATTGTCTGCAATCAAGCGTGCAGATTTTTCATTCATTTCTTCTCCTAATTTCTTAAAATGTTGATTAAGCATTTTCCTCAGAATTGATATTTCTAATAGTTCAAAATCTTCTGGTGAATATGCCATGGCATCCTTATTTTGCTTTCGCTTACTTATCTTTTCTCTTAATAATACAAAAAATGGTTCATGTGTAACCAATGATAACATGATTAAATCGGCATCTAATCCATACATACAGTGTCTAAATAATTTTTTATCCCCTTTTTCTTGATCTTGTTCTAGTCTAATCATATCCATGACTTTATGTTCTCCCTCACCAGGAACATCAGGTCCTGAAAATACTACTTCAGCACCACTTTGCCAAAATGGGTCAGTTTCCATTTTATATTTTATCCAACCACGAAATGCTATACCTAATCTATACATAAACTCTGTGCCTGGAGTAATACAGTTACTATCAAACGATTCATTCTCAGGTAATTGGCCTTCTTTGGCAACGAATTCAGCTAATAATGCTTCTCTTTCTTTTGAACTACGAAATCGCCGTGATCGTTGTTGATTCATTTTAGCTCTTGGTGCAACACCATCAACTGCTAAAAACATTAATCTACTTGGTCGAACTAGCTTATACAATCTATCCGTGTATGCAAATATACGTTGAAACATTGCCTTCTCATCAAGTGCTATTAACTTATCATTATTTGAATGAGTACATGTATGTATAATACCATTCATATCTAAATAGAAATTATCTATCGATACAGCTTGATTACTGTTTAATCCTTCACCTACTGACTCTATGACGATTGGGTATAAATCAACTAGCCATCGAAATAATTTGGGAATACCATTCAAGGCCGTTTCTCGAGAATTAAATCGGTTATACTTGCCATGGGGCTTGAAGTTTATCGCCCTATTTGCAGAGCGAAACGACCAGTGTAATGGGAGCCAGCACAGGTGGCAACACAGAAGAAAAACTGTCCACGACCTCATGAATTATAGGAAAGTCAACTTTTGAGGATTTGTCAACATGCCGTACGAAGTAGGTACGAATTAGATCCGGATCCGGAAGTTAGAAGTATTGTTGCTGCTGAGCAGCTGCTCAAAATTTTGAATACAAATAAGTCGACAAACGGTTAGAATAATGTAGTGGTTGTTGGTTTCCATCAATTGAACTTCTCTATGAACGTCAAGATCAAGTAAGATGCCTCTATTGTACCCTAATATGGTTTATATTAGTTCCAATATTTAGTTTAGTTACGCATAAGTTACGGAAAAAAACATATTCCGTAAATTTGAGGCCTCGTAAACTAGCTTGGAATATACTGCGATTCAATTGACTTCAGATAATAATTGAATCAAAATTTTTAAGCATAACTGTGTAACTGATAGACTTTATACGCTGAAGAGGACATAAGGACCTAAGGACCTAAGGAGTCCTTAGTAACTAATAGTAAGACCTTCTTTACCGGTACCGATAAACGCCGTTTTTTCCGAAAAGTTTCGAAGAATTGCAGCGACAAACGATAGAACGGGAATGGGTGACACATTCGCATTGACCGCGACCAACGATGAGGACAAGCAACCACTTCCAGTTAATCCTAGCGAAGAAAGAGAACTAAAAAGAGTTTTTGATTTACTATGTGATTATAGTAAAAAAATGAGCATCAAAGTGGAAATAAATGAGTTACAATTGCAGCGAAATGCGCAGCAGGCCAAGATTAATGCCCAAGTCGCTTCGGGATTAATAATCAGTGCAGATAGAATTGACTCTACTGTACAGGCGACCATAAGCAGAATAGAGCAATTAGAACATGAAATTATTTCTCTTGAAAGTAATCCCACAAAGAAAGTTAGCGTTATTGATGTTACGGAAGTATTGAAAAAGCTAGGTCATAAGCCACAAAGAGGTGAAGTTGAGGAGATGATTTGGGCAGTGGATGAGGATTTGGACATGGCATTAAGCTGGAGTGAATTTAAGCTAATGTTCACACGTAATATATCTGATAGAACAGGATTAGAGCCAAGTAAAATGTTTCATTTAATACAATTTTTAATATATGACAAAAATGAAAATGGATTAGTTAGTGTTGACGAAACTATGAGCATGCTTTACGCGAGATATGGTCGATCAAAAATGGAATCAAAACTAAAAGAGTTGTTCGGTTCTGATTTAAAAGAAACTGGTCGTGAAGGCGGTGAAATTACCTACGGTAGATTTGTGAAAGCGGTTGAGAAAACTCAGATGAAAGTATTTTGGGGTACCACGAAAGGAAGAATATTAACTCAACGTGGTGCATTGAAAAAATCTGATAATAATTAAAAACGTATTAAATTTGTAATGATGTATTTGAATTATATTTATATTGATAGTGTTGTAAATGAGTTTGACACTTTTGACCATGTACTCCAACCAGCAACTGTCCTAACGCGTACTCGACACACATATGTTGTAGCTGAACTTAACTTATCAATCATAACAGATTTATATGATGGTGGTGCTTTATTTGCTGGTTGTTCGATGTAAAAGTCACTTTCATCGTCGTTACAAGTATTACTCACAATTGCATCGGAAATGTGAACATTTTTCATAATTGCCAACATTTCATGACTATCGATATCTACATTAATATTTTCAACTTTTCTCACATCTGCATTGATCCACACTACATACATATTAACCTTTGAATTCCAATCGTCAACTTCTTCGGCTGTTACATTTTCTGAATACAATTTAGTTTCGATTTCCTGAAGTGATACATCTTGTATAAATGGCAATTTGCCAATTTGCACATCGTACTCTAAGTTGGACAGAGTTAATCTATCATCTTTACTTTCTTGCCATTGAATAAGAGCATGAAATGCTGTCATTTTCAATACTTCTGGTTTACCCGGTGGTAGTGCAGGGAATGTGGAAACAATGTTTGAAAGCTTACTATATACAGACCAACCCAGTTGTGTCCGCTGACGCACGCGAAATACGTACGAGCATCCTGGTGTAAGTTCTTTACAATTAAAAGCTTGTGGTCCTAATAAATTACCTATTGCATTTATCCAAGGTAACTCGTTCAAAATACCTAGTAATTTCGAATCTTCTGGGAGGTATTCATCTCCATCAGCGTCAAGTAAGGTGTTTATAGGGATTGTGGAGTTAGCTAGTATAAGATCATTGCATCGATATTCGCGCACTTTAGCAACGTCAACTTGATATTCTATAGCTGGAAGTCCGTTATTATTTCCATTTGTCCAATTTATTAACACGCTATCATGCTGAACATCATATTTTATGTGGTCGATATTCTTTGGTAATTTGCCTTTTGGAGTAGAACTGCTGATTGAATCAGTTTCCGGCTTAAGCTGTAATTCCAAAAGCCGCTGATACTCTAAAGACAAAGCAATTTTGACATCAAATGGTGCATCAGGTAATTGTGCTGGCATGGATATAATATCAGACATCAATGAAACGTCCCAATCATTCCATACACCATCAATTTGAACTCTAACTCTAGCTAAATATTTATTTCCTGGTCTGAGATTAGTTATCTCTAATTCATTTATAGTCAAATCATCTCGTAAAGTTTTGAACTGCATCGAAGATGCATCGCCAATTTCTTCGCCATTTTCTTTGGCTAGTACCAATACGTTCTTAGACATAGGACCATTAACATTGCAAAATTGCACTTCATATTTCGTTACCTTTCTTGGCGGTGCAATTATAGGTTTGAACCATCCGATTCGAATCATTCCTAGTGGACCGTTAATATCTAATATATAAACTCCCGCTTGAGGAGCAATTGGGCCTTGCCAATCACTGTAGTTGCTCCAACCTGATTCATTTTTACATCTAGTGCGAAGCACATATGGTCGATAAGGCTCTAATCCCATACATTGTTTCCACAGTCTATTCATTTTTTTTAGTCTTAACAATCTATATTTGACATCTACATTAGATCGTTTGTGATTCGTTTGATTAATTGCAGCACCGTCACTATTTTCAGCAATTGCAATATTTTCCTCGGTTGTTATTTCGTTTTCATTTTGTTCTTGTTGTGTTTTATAATCAATGACTTCGACTTCATACATGGTAATACTAGAACCATTATCACGCTTAGGCGGTAAACATGCAAAGAGGAGTCCATTGTTAGTTATTCTGTAAATTTCTACTGGTGGAGGAGTTGAAGGTCTATCGGGTAATGTAAAATAGGTCAGTTTTGACGATGGTGCGGACCAACCAGCTAACGATTTAGAATAAATCATAAAATTGTGACCAGTAGCTGGTAGTAAATTAATCTTTTCGTATGAGTGAGTATATCCTGGGAAAAATCTGTCACCATTTCCTACTATAAGTGGATTACCGATTGGAGTCCATTCAATCATAAATTCGGTAATTTTCGCGTGAATTGCTGGATCTAGAGTAGGTTCTTCCCATCTTAGTTGTATTCCGGTAGCAGTTGCGCCAATTACACTTACCACAGGTATAGGTAATGGTGGAGCTTTCAATATTTCTCTACATTCTATGTGACCTTGATCTCCTGCTATTTGAAATGGAACTTGTCCATTAAAATTAGCTATCTCTCTATCTGCACCTGCATCTAATAGTATTTTAATTATTTCAACTCTTCCACTCATTGCAGCAAAGTGTAGAGGCGTTCCTCCTCTTTTTACATCACGTATATTAGGGGTTATTCCTGCTTTTAGCAATCTTTTTAATGTGTCTAATGCACCAAAATCTGCGGCTGAGTGTAATGCTGTGTATCCCAAATCACTATGTACAGCGGCTAATTCTTGTCCTTTAGCTAAAAATGCGTCAAATTTGCGAATGTTATTGGTTGCTGCTGCCATTATAAAACGATCGTTTTTACTGCGTAAATCGTTTGTTTCTAACACAGAAAACCCATTTTTAATCCATAATGTTGGTCTCATGGACATCAGCGTTTCAAGTTCTTTGACAATATCTACCAAAGCTTTTGTTGGATTCGATTGTTGTGATGCTGCTATTCTAATAAAGTCAAGTAATTCAGCTTGCCTTAGGCCAACCGCTGCACTTAGTGATACAATTAAATCTTCCATTGATACATCAGGTAGATTAACTAAACTGATTCTTTTATACAATGCTTGCGGATTCATGTCATTCTCATTCTTTTTGCTGAGAATACTTGATTCGTCCTTGTTGTTACTTTTGATAGATGCAGAAACTGAATCCGTATCACCACTTGCAATACTTTTGGCATCTGACGAATCCTTTGAGGTATCTTCCTGTATTAGAGTAGCCTTACCAGTCACTGCTCTAACTAATGCACGAATAACTCTTCTAGCATTTGTTAAGCTATGTGATCGTATAACTTCTGCACATACGGCATATGCAATTCTTCGTCTATTATCGTATTCTAATGCCCATGCTTTACCCGCTTCAGCTTCATTCACAATTTGATAACACAAAAAACCAGTGTTATCCTTAGAACATATCCATCCACATGTAAATCTGAGCCAACCAATGCCATCAAGTTCAGTTTCTTCGAGAATTTGTATATATACACCTTTATTTAATGAACAAGTAATTGTGGCATATTTCGCATGCGTTTCTCTCACTGGTACAGTTCTACTTACAATACGGACAATTTTGCGCTTCGACCCGGGGGCACTACTGGCGAAAGCCTTGCGATCCCGCAT
>JACCDO012244624.1_pt1 | contig 15703 bp, 16 predicted proteins | sample 7446101 | NCBI WGS metagenome assembly JACCDO01 (sample SAMN15323440, study PRJNA562643) | freshwater metagenome | isolation source: river surface water | place: USA:Blue River Watershed | collected 2017-08-16
CGCTGCGCACAAGGCTGAGGAAGCCAGAAAATAGTCGAACGGACCTGGGGCAGAGCCGTCACCCTTATATCGAATGGGTTGATCGGCGACCACAGTGAAGTCGTCGAACTTCGCTTCAAGACGTAGCCTGTCGAGAAAGTTAACCTTGATTTCCATAGAAGCTTTTCCAAAAATACTGCCGAAATACAAGGTAGGACCACCGCTCGGGGTAGTCGTTGAGATAGCTAATCCAAACTCACCAACTTCAGACTACTACATAAAGCGAACTTTTTGAAATGATAGCGGTGGAAACAGATTTTCCGAAGAATCGGTAGGTCAGCAGTGCGAGAAGTAGGATAAGCTGCTGGGCATGAACTCTCAAAAGTCAGTTCATCGTAACGAACCCTCAGATTTAATCCATTAATCTGAGTAGGTCAGGTTAATCCGCCACAAGTGATTTACCTCAAAGGAGATCTACATGATGTCAAAAGGAACGTGTCCCATCGCTCACGGAGCGAACACCGAAGCGGCCAATACCCCAATGGCTTGGTGGCCTAAGTCCCTCAATCTAGACATACTTCACCAGCATGATTCGAAGACAAACCCAATGGGGGAGTCTTTTAATTATCGAAGTGAGTTAAAGAAACTTGATGTGGTCGCACTTAAGGGCGATGTGAAGAAACTACTGACTACCAGTCAAGAGTGGTGGCCGGCAGACTGGGGTCATTATGGTGGTTTGATGATCAGAATGGCGTGGCACTCCGCCGGAAGTTATCGGATTGCTGATGGGCGCGGTGGCGCCGGCACGGGTAATCAGCGGTTTGCGCCCCTCAATTCATGGCCAGATAACGCTAACCTCGATAAAGCGCGTCGACTGTTGTGGCCAATCAAAAAGAAATACGGTAATAAAGTCAGCTGGGCAGACTTAATGATTTTGGCCGGAACGGTCGCTTATGAGTCGATGGGTCTCAAGACATTTGGTTTTTCTTTCGGGCGCGAGGATATCTGGCATCCTGAAAAAGATATTTACTGGGGCTCTGAAAAAGAATGGCTTCAAAAGAGTGGTGGTGAAGGTTCGCGCTATTCCGGTGACCGAGATTTAAGTAACCCCCTAGCGGCAGTCATGATGGGCTTAATCTATGTCAACCCAGAGGGCGTTGATGGGAAACCCGATCCATTGAAAACAGCCCAAGACATGCGTGTCACGTTCGCTCGGATGGCGATGAATGATGAAGAAACGGTTGCTCTGACCGCTGGTGGTCACACGGTTGGCAAGGCGCATGGCAATGGCAGTGCCGCGAACCTTGGGCCGACCCCTGAAGGCGCGCCAATTGAAGAGCAAGGGCTTGGCTGGGTGAATCATCACTCGCGAGGAATCGGTCGCGACACCGTGACGAGTGGCCTCGAGGGCGCTTGGACAACTCACCCTACCCAATGGGACAACGATTACTTCCGTTTGCTACTTAATTACGAATGGACTCTAACTAAGAGCCCTGCTGGAGCATGGCAGTATGAGCCGATCAACATCAAAGACGAGGATAAGCCCGTCGATGTTGAGGATCCATCTATTCGTTTGAAGCCAATGATGACCGACGCTGATATGGCTCTAAAAATGGATCCTGCCTATCGCAAAATTTCAGAGAAGTTTCAAAAGGATCAGGCCTATTTTTCTGATACGTTTGCAAGAGCTTGGTTTAAGTTAACTCATCGCGATATGGGCCCTAAAGCTAGATACTTCGGTCCAGATGTGCCAAAAGAAGAGCTGATTTGGCAAGATCCTATCCCTGTTGGTTCAAAAGACTATCCGGTGGATGCGCTCAGAGCCAAAATTGCAGCAAGTGGTTTGTCGATTGGCGATATGGTCACTACAGCATGGGACAGTGCGCGCACCTACCGAGGATCGGATAAACGCGGTGGTGCCAATGGTGCACGTATTCGACTGGCGCCGCAGAAGGACTGGGTTGGTAACGAACCAGAGCGATTGGCAAGAGTTCTTGGTGTGTATGAAAAGATCGCGACAGCTTCTGCTGTGAGCGTTGCTGACATCATTGTTCTGGGTGGCAGTATCGGTATTGAGCAAGCAGCCAAGGCAGGTGGTTTCGATGTCAGTGTCCCATTCACTTCGGGTCGCGGAGATGCCACGCAGGAGATGACCGACATTGAGTCCTTCGAAGTGCTCGAGCCTCTGGCAGATGGTTACCGCAACTGGTCAAAAGAAAACTACGTTGTCACACCAGAGGAGCTCCTCTTGGACCGCACGCAATTGATGGGCTTAACCGCCCAAGAAATGACGGTTCTTGTAGGTGGCATGCGGACACTTTGCTCAAACTATGGCGGTACTCAGCATGGTGTGTTGACGGAGAGGCCAGGTGTATTGAGTAATGACTTCTTCGTTAACTTGACTGATATGGGTTACGAGTGGAAGCCAACGGGTCGCAATAGCTATGAGATCGTTGAGCGTCAAACCGGAAAAATAAAATGGACTGCCACTCGAGTGGACTTAGTTTTTGGATCAAACTCAATTCTTCGTGCATACGCAGAGGTTTATGCGCAAGACGATAATAAAGAGAAGTTTGTGAAGGACTTTGTTGCCGCTTGGACTAAAGTCATGAATGCAGATCTGTTCGAGTAATTTCGTTTTTGTACTGACCGAAAGGGGGCGGAGTAATGCCCCCTTTTTTTATCAACTACGTAAGTAAGAAAGGGAAGTCCTTTAACCCACTAGCGTATACAGAGACCAACCTAAATTCAGAGCAACCAGTGTGATGAGCGTGATGAATGTGAATTTCATTCCTAAGACACGTTTGCTGAAATCCGGTGGCGGCGTATTAATGCCGACAACGTGAATCAACCGCCCAATGATTAGACTAACTCCGGGAGCTGCAACTAGCCACCAGGGAGCGCCATTGAGCTCAAGGCAGGCAATGAGAATAATGCCAAACGGGACATATTCAGCAAAGTTACCTTGCGCCCGAATTGCGCGTTCTAAGTCATCGAAGCCGCCATCTCCAAGGCCCACTCTATTTTTGCGTCTCAGCGCAATTACAGCAAAAGACAGTTTGATAAAAATAATCGTTAGTAGTGCAGCTATGATTGATGTGACGAGAAGCATGACAGCTAGTTCCTATTTTTTTTGTTATGACTCAAACGAATGGCTACCATGACTAAAAGAGCAGAATAAATAACAACAGTTAGCCCAGCCGCCACGTCATTTGTTGGGTAGAGATTAATAGCCCCAAAATTTGGTCCAAGTACAGGAAGAATGCTTGGATAAATGATGGTAAATAGTAGGCCGGCTAAGATGCCCCCTGCATATCCAAAGATTGCATCTATCTTGCCCTCTGCCAAAGCCATTGTCATAGTCCCTGGGCAATATCCAAGAAGCGCGATCCCTGCGCCAAAGAGGATTCCCCCCGTCACAATGCCCACAAGGTAAAACGGCTTTACCTCAACGATTGCTCCACCAAACAAGTATTCGACGAAAAAAGCGACGCTTGAGACAGCAATTGCGAACAACAAAATTTGAATGACCTCGGTGCTTCTCAATAAGGCTGTAGCAACAATCTTGTCGAAAGTATTTAATCGAACCGCTTGTGCAATTAATGAAAAAACAATCCCGCAAATTAGAGCGACTATCATTTGTCGCTTCTATAGAAAAATTTTGCAGTAACGAGTAACGACGCCAACACACAGAGCGCAAACACTAGGCTACTGGCTGCCAACTCCATCCCTCCAGAAAGAATGTGACCGCTGGTGCAGCCATCGGCGAGTCGAGCGCCCAGAATCAGTACAAAGCCTCCAACAAAAGCCCAAAGGGAGCGTTTGATTATTGAAGGCCCTTTTAACTCCTGCCATAAGTCGGGAACCGCTTGAACCTTGAAGTGCTTGAAAACTCGTCCACCAATCACAGCGCCTATGAAGGCCCCGATTAGGAAAAACAGTTCCCACGACCCTGCTTTTTCAATCTCTTTGAAGTAGGTTGAATTTTGGAGATCAAACATCAGTCCTGCTAAATACGGATAAGAGGTTGATGCGCCAATCGGCCTGTCTGCAACATAAATGTTTGTCACAACCACATTTAAGAGGCCAATAATAGATCCGATCAAAAACGTCTTTTTTAGGTTCATTAGCTAATCTTGATGATGTGTTGTCTGCAAGAACGCTCTTGTCCGTGACTTCTGTATTCGGGATGTCGCGCGACTACGCCCAAAACTCTTTAATTTTTGCCGCTTCGACTTTCGCGCGGTCATAACCCGTACGTAAGGCGCCTGCTATTTGCCGTGGGTCTAAGAGATCAACACCTTGAGGTGTACCCGCAACGATCCATTTAACTTTGGTGCCTGTAGCCTCGACGTCTTTAATATTCTGGGCAATTGGATGCGGAATAGTGGTTAGGATTGCGCCCGTCACCCCGTCCGTCAACGTAATCACCAGCGCTCTCTTAGAGCCTGCCACCAAGTCAACGTGTGCGGGGTTGGAGCAGATTCCCCCGTCCATGACGTAACGCTGTCCCAATAAGGTGGGACCAGCAACGCCTGGTAACGAACTGCTTGCTGCCACGCCGTGCGCGAGTGGGATGTTGTTTTTTCTAGCGGTCTTTTGTCCGACTACAACTCGCTCGCCGGTGTAGCAATCAACACCGGTTGTATACATTCTGTTTGCTGGCCAATCTGTTTTGCTGTCCCCCGTCAAGAATGCCGCTACCTTTTCGATGTGGTCACCGTTTAGTTTGTTGTTGGCGGCTAGTGCGGCGTGACCAATTATCTTGCGTGTCTCTATACTGCCGTCGGTTGCACTCATGTTGACTTGGTCAGCTCTTTGCTGACTGATGTTCGGCTTCGTGACTGGAGCAATCTTGGCAAAGATCTCCGGGAACTTGCCGAAAAATTCAAACTCTGTCCGTAAGCGAGAGAACTCGCCAGAGAGTAACGAGGATCCCATGTATGAGCCCGCGGAGGTCCCGACTACCATTTCTGGAATCTTGGCCATGTCTAGGCCTGCTTCAAGCAGTCCATGAAAAAATCCACAGTACCAGGCGATGTAGTACTCGCCGCCGCCGCCCAGTACCATCGTGCGATCGAGCCCTGTTGCGATCGACGACACCGTGGGCTTCGTAGCGATTGGTATCGCTAAACCATCGTCAGCAAATAGTTTTTGCGATATTTCTTGTACTTTGATTGCCATCTTTGAGTCGGATGCATTAACTTGAGCTTGAGCGGTGGTGGTAACCGCTCCTGACGCTCCCGCAATGGCAACAGCACCAGCGGTAGAGGCCTTTAAAAAATTGCGGCGGGATGGCTGGGTCATATCGGATCCGTTAATGAATAATGACAAGGTGCCTAATTCTAGTTGTGGTTACCGAATAAACTCAAGCCTAAATGAATACAGATAGTTCTCACCGCAATAGAAAGCGAGATTTTATGCATGACATGAACGCAATCATCGACGCTCTTAAACTCGAACCGCATCCGGAAGGTGGCTTTTATCGGGAAATGTATCGATCAGGAGTAAGAATTAGTGATTCAAGCCTCGCCGGTAATAAAAGCGCACATACCAGTATTTATTACCTGCTTTCCGGAAAAGACTTTTCAGCCTGGCATCGAATTAAGTCTGATGAAACTTGGTATTTCCATCTTGGCTGTGATCTGCTTATCTTCTATATCGATAAAAGTAAGATGGTGCGCACCGTGCGAATAGGGATGGAATCCAAGAGCTTTCAGGCTACGATTCCTGCCAATATTTGGTTCGCAGCAAAACCCCTGAACGAAGATGCCTACTGCTTAGTTAGTTGCGCTGTAGCGCCCGGGTTTGAATTTGAGGATTTTGAGATGGGAAAGCGCGATGCTTTGCTAAAAGAGTTTGGAATCACAGCCGAGAACACGCAAATGATTGAAGCACTGACACGGGTCGATTGAGCTCAGCACTAATTCCCCGGTCATCATGAGCTAGACTCGATTCAATAAGTGAGCCTTGCTATATAGGTATAAAGGGGGATTCCGAAAATGATGTTCAAGGGGAAGGTGATTCCTAATGACATCCCCATATATAAGGCGGGATTGACCTCTGGAAGCGCGTGTCTGAGTACCGCTGGCACAGCGATATACGAGGCACTGGCAGCAAGTACCATTAATAAAATCGTGTCGCCAAGCGGCAAGCCTAGTAATTTACATAGACCGAGAGCTATTGCGGCGTGAAGTAACGGAGCTCCAATCGCGTAGAGCCAAGTAATCGGTGGCTTGCCACGCAAACCATCAAAGTTCTTGGCTGCCATCAGCCCCATGTCGAGTAAGAAAAAAGCCAGCATCCCTTTGAACAAATCGATTGAAAATGGCGCCATGAGCTCTTGGCCTGCGTCTCCACTGACCAATCCAACAAGCATCGAACCCAATAAAAGAAGTTGCGCACCATCGGTAAAGGACTCATGAAGGACTTTAGATATGCCTCCCGGTTGCTTTGTCTGCGCGACTGACGTTCTGGCCTTATTTGCCAGCAAGATCGCAAGGATAATTGCGGGCGACTCCATTAAAGCCATCGCAGCAGCCATGTGGCCACCGAACGCAATGTGATAGTGGTCTAGTGCTTGAGTGGCCGTAATAAAAGTTACTGCGCTTACGGAGCCATAAGTGGCAGCAACTGCGGCAGAGTCGTAGTTATTTAGTTTGGTTCTGAGAATCAAATATCCTATGAGAGGAATGATGATTGCCAGGAATATTGCAACGCCAAGAGCTAAGGCAATTTCGAGCGTAAAGCCTGATTGGTGTAGTGCGAACCCACCCTTTAAACCCAAAGCCATTAAGAGGTAGAGCGACAAAAACCTCGCAATGGGCTGAGGTATTTCCAGATTAGACTTTACGGCGCCAGCAAAAGCACCGAATACAAAAAAGAGAATTGCTGGATCTAGGAAATTACTCATATCGGAAATTTAGCGAATTTCCTATTCAGCGCGTCCATTCGCCCCACACACACTGAGGGCAAAATTTACACAGCAATAGCTTTCTTCTAGCCTTTCGGACAACCGTTTTCTAGGGGCTTTCCATTGATCCGGTCTTTCACCCACTGTAGATACATAGGTGCGGAAACGCCAGGCGTCGTAAAGTGTGTTTGCTCGCCCGGCAGCTGAATTCTGCCTACATTCGCTCCCATTGCGCACATCTGCTTTTGATAAAGCTCGTGCATGATTGGAGGAACTGCGGTGTCTTTTGTGCCCCAATAAATAATGACCGGTGCAACAGGCTTAACAGGCTTCACACTCGCGTCAACAAATGACTTGATCCATGCCAAGGTATTACTAGGCTCAGGCTTCAAAAGAGATTTGTACTGATCACCGTAAGCATAGTTAAAGGAGTCGGCCATGACATGCATGCACTTATTGCTGGCTAATTGATCAACAACCTTTACACCTTCCTCGGTAAGCACATCCGTTAATTTAAGTTCTGGATAGGCTGCCTGAGCACCCCAAAGGCCCATCACATAGTGCGCGAATAAGAATATGTTCGGGACATTAGCTTCCGTAAATCCTTTCATGAGTTTGGCCGCCCCAGCTTCATCGGTTGGGACCTTTGGAAGCATGGCCGCCACATCTTCTGGGGCTAATGCAACAAAACCAAGATATTGAAGGTTGTCAGCGGCAGTGCCGTTCTGAGCGAGGTAGTCTGGCAAACTAGCGGCGGCGATTGTTGCCCCTCCGCCTTGTGACCAACCGTATAAAACAGTCTTTTTGCCTGCGCCGACTTCCGTCATGGAACTTGCTGCGCGTGCAGAGTTAATGACATCTCTGCCATTTGTGCCTGCAACGGCGTATTGATGCTTACCGCCACCGCCAAGGCCTTGGTAGTCCGTTGCAACAACAACGTAACCTTCATTAATAAACTCTTGACCATTCGGAATGCCAAAATCCGTCCAAGAGTTACCGTCCATCAGAAAATACTGATTGAGCGCACGAGTCGGATCGATGACTTGGGATGGGCCGCAGTTTTGAGCCGAACCTGTGGTGCCATGAGCCCAAGCCAAAATAGGCCTGCCCTCTTTTGGAGCTGGACCAACAGGAGCGATCACCAACGCCGTCGCAATTGTTTTGCGCTCACCCACGTCGGAGGAAATGTAAGCAATTTTCCACGCTTGTGCGCCTTTGAGTGACGTCGGAATTTGCTCTTTTTTAATAATCTGGCCGAGTTTGCCTGCCGGAGTCATTTGCATGACTGACTCATAAAAAGGTGCCATCGGAGGCGCGGCGACTGTGCCACCAAAAGCAAAACAAGAAAATGCTAGTACTAAGCACTGCGCAAATGACTTCACGTTTTGTTCCTTTGATGGGTGGCGTATAGAAAAGTTTAACAAATGTAGGCCGTTGGTACTTTAAACTGGCTTTTTATAATCGTCTTTGCATGTGCTTGGGTCTCGTCCTTGCGTGCGCTCATATCGCGGTCTGGCAACCTTTTGGCCTTCTATGCGGATAGACAAATGACTGATAATCGAAAGACCTTGGCTATGTAGGAATTAGAAATGAAAGCATCGTCCGTAGTTCATTTCATCGGTGTGGGGGCAATGGGTGGGCCTATGGCTCAGCGCTTGCTTGCTGGAGGACACACCGTGCGCGTGTTTGACAGTAACCCCCAGCGCGTCGAAGCCTTTAGCGCTCAACATGGCAAGCACACGACGTTATCTTTGGAGCAGATCGGCTCAGGCGCAGACTATGTTGTGATGATTTTGCCTAATAGTGGCGTAGTTGAGGACGTGCTGTTCGGGGAGAACGGTTTAGTCAGTCGTTTAAAAAAGAATGCGATGATTATCGACATGACCTCTGGGCAGCCGAACATGACCTTGTCGATGGGTCAGAGATTGGAGACTTTGAATATTCGATTCATTGATGCGCCGGTTTCTGGTGCCGTTCCTCGGGCGCAAAATGGCACGCTTACGATCATGACGGGTGGCGAAGCTGCCGTGGTTGACCGGGCGGAGCCGCTGCTGTCACTGATGGGGACGGTTACACGAACCGGTCCGCTAGGCTCGGGGCATGCGATGAAGGCGCTCAATAATTTAGTTTCATGCGCAGGCTATCTGATCGGAATCGAAGCACTGATCATTGGTTCAAAATTTGGATTAGATCCAACCGTTATGGTTGATGTGCTGAATAGTTCAACTGGGATGAATAACAGCACTCAGAAAAAATTTAAACAATATGTGCTCTCACGCAAGTTTGATTCTGGTTTTCCCTTGCATATGATGGTCAAAGACATCGCTATTGCGATGGGTCTTGCAAGAAATCTTGGCGTGCCCGCACCTTTTGGTAATTTATGCTTAGACTTATGGTCTGGAGCCAAGGGAGTATTAGGCCCGAATGTTGATCACACTGAGGTGGCGCGTCTAAGTGAGCAGCTGGCAGGCTGGCAAATTCCAGAATCGAATTCTTGATTTAGCAATTGGTTGTCGCGTATTTCTCGTAATTACTCTATAAAGTAAAAAAACAATTCCCTAAGGAGATAATAATGAAAAAAATATTAGCTTTATTTGTGATGTGCTTGGGTGTTTCTGTGCCTGCTTGGGCAGACTCAGCTTTTAATCCTACGAAGCCAGTCAAGATTGTTGTGCCGTTTCCACCTGGTGGTGGAACAGATGCCGTGTCACGAATTCTTGCCGAAAAGTTAACGCAACTCTGGAAACAACAAGTCATTGTTGAAAATCGTGCAGGTGCTCAAGGGAACATTGGAACTGCTTATGCAGCAAAAGCTCCAGCGGATGGCTATACGATCGTGCTTGCGCATCAAGGTGCGTTTACCGTGAATCCGCACATTTATAAAGATACAGGCTTTGATCCAATCAAGGACTTCATCCCGATCACGCGCGGGACGCAGCAACCGTTTGTGTTGGTGGCGAATCCTAACTTGAATGTTAAAAACCTAAAGGAATTTATCGCATTAGCAAAAACGCAGCCTGGTAAGTTGTCCTACGGCTCCAGTGCTTCTGGTCCCCAGCTGACTGGCGAGATGTTCAAAGCGGTGACAGGCGTCGATATGATGCACGTTGCCTACAAGGGCGCTGGTCCTGGTATCGTGGACGTGTTGGCCGGACATATTGGTTTGTTTGTCGCAAATCCGACGTCAGTCGCACCTCATGTGCGTGCGGGTAAGCTTGTTGGCCTAGTGATGTTCGGACCTGATGGTGTATCGGTACTGCCTGACACGCCGACCGCCTCGCAGGCAGGGTTTCCTGATCTAGGAAAAATGCCGGAGTGGTATGGCTATGCTGTGCCTGCTGGTACCCCTGCAAAGATTGTGGAGGAACTCAATAAGGATCTCGTCACCGCTTTAAATGACCCCGCGGTCAAAGAGCGATTGGATGGGTTGGGGCTCAACGCTTCACCAAGCACGTCAAAGGAGTTTGCTGATCAAATCCAGCGAGACCTGACTGCATCTAAGGATCTTGTTAAAAGATCGGGCATGACTGCGCAGTAAATATTGGTTGTTTTGTTTGTTTCAGGAGTTGAGCATGCTCAAAGGTAAGGCGGCACTGGTTACGGGTTCGAGCGGTGGCATTGGTTTAGCCATTGCACAGGAGCTCGCATCAGCGGGTTGTCATGTCGTGCTGCATGGACTTGAAGATCCGAGCGCCGTAGCTGAGCATCTCGCTACTATTCGATCGTTCGGTGTAACCGCGCTGTATCTTCAAAAAGACTTACAAAATCCCCAAGAAATTGACCAGATTGTTACGACAGCCCTTGAGCAGTTCGGTGGTATTGATATTTTGGTCAACAATGCTGTGACTCGGCATTTTTCAGCGATTGAGACATTTCCTACCGACCGTTGGGATCAGGCTCTCGCGGTCAATCTCAGTGCACCATTTCATTTCGTGAAAGCGTTTTTGCCTGGTATGCGTAAGTCGGGCTGGGGACGCGTGATCAACATGACTTCAGTGTACGGTCAACGAGGCACCCCAAATCGCATTGACTATGTCACGACGAAAAGCGCTCTAATTGGTCTGACGCGTGCGATTGCCGCAGAGGTTGTGGGTCAAAACATTACCTGTAATGCTCTGTGTCCTGGGTCTGTACTCACTCCAAATATCGAGAGCAGAATCCGTGCCTTGATGCACGAAAAAAATATCGATTGGGATCTTGCGACTGCGGAGTTTTTGCAAGGCAAGCAACCAGGCGGAAAGTTAATTCCGGCCAAACACCTCGCAGAGCTTGCTCTCTTTTTGTGCACGTCAGCTGGTGGGCAGATGAATGGTGCCATACTGCCGATGGAAAATGGTTGGTTGGCACTTTAGCCTTCAGCTGTCGTGACAACGAAAATCCGTCTCGCCGTTAATAGTGATGTCGCTGCTGTGACGGACTGCGTCTGTCAGGCGTTCATTCATTACATCCCTCGTGTCGGAAAGCAGCCCGGCCCCATGCTGGATGATTACCATTCGCTAGTGACGCAACAGGCCGTCTACGCACATTTAGGGTATGTTGAGTTCGACCAGCGCATGGTCAATGGCTACGATAGAATTTTTGTGCGTAAATCAATACTTTGATTTTTGAGTGCGAGCGCAGATCTTTATCGCCTTCATGGTGCATCCCTAGCTCATTAGAGAGTTTGCTGAAGTGATAAGAAAATTAGACAGAGAGCAGTTGCTAGGCCTTGCTAAGACCTCAAAGGCAGTTAAGGGTTGCCCAGTATGCTCAAGCTTGTCTTGTCCTGGATGGATATCGGTACCAGGGTATTTCGATCTAAGTAAATGGCAAGTTGTGGGGACGCTGAAGACAGAGGGGGCAGAGGAATGCTGGGATGAGTATCACCCAGACGGAACTAATCTTTGGTCCGAAGAAGCGCCGATTGCAATCCAGCACTATCCTTATAACCGCTCAGATGTTCTTGAATGTAGCCATTGCAAGAGGATGTTTCTGCATTACACAGAATACGGCGGCTATTACCTAGATCAACGTATTAGAGAGTTGGCCACCAAGCTCATTATTTAGTGCTGTTACGTCTAGTTGGCTTGTTACGGCCGCTACGATCAGGTTTCTCAATCAGACTAGTAGGTGTCCAGTCTTAACGAAGATGGTACAGCCCTCTTCGCTGAATGGTTGGTGCATACTCATGTGAGGACTTCTGATCCATGATCCCGCAGGGTAGCGCCCATGCTCGTCTTCAAACACGCCGTCAACGACAAATATCTCTTCGCCACCATAATGTTTGTGTGGATTGAAATATGTTTGAGGTGCCCACCGAACTAAAGTCGATCCAGTACCCTGCTGCATGAGCGGCATCACAGTGAGGCCTGGGACCATGCCTTGATACCAATTTGCTGTTGCGGTGTTTAGTACTTCTCTATGAACTTGGTCTGCACCTAGATGCCGCAGCTTTACAAAAAGAGTGCAGCCTGTTTCGCTACGTGGTGCGTGAGACGAGCCAGGAGGGTTCATGATGTAAGTGCCAGCAGGATAGTCTCCCGCTTCATCACTAAATACACCATCTAAAACGAATATCTCTTCACCATATTCATGGGTATGACTTTGAAATTTAGATCCGGGTTGATATCGGACGATTGAAGTCGCCTTCGCTACCTCGTCACCAATGCGCTCGAACATTCGCCGCTCAACGCCTAATTCCGGGCTAGGGATCCAGGGTAAGTCATGGTGATTCATCACGACTCTTTGACTGTAATCAGTGTTGATATTCATATGTTGTTCTTAATCAGGCACCGCTGATCGATGGAATTGAACGATCTGCCATTTTTCCTCACGCTTAGCTAAGACGAATGATGTCCTACCTGGGCGGTAAAAGGTTGCTCCGTCTTTCGTACCGCTGACTGTGTCCATTCCACTAATTAGTACTACCGTACTCGAGAGCTCCATGGTTGAGTAGCTCTCTAACTTCGCGCCTCTTGGCATATCTCTTTTGAGACTTTGAAAATACTTTCGGAAGTATTCTGGGTTTGATCCAACTTCTCTACTGCCAGTTCCAATGAACAATGCATCGGGAGCGTAAAGACTAACTATTCCCTCAATGTCTGAAGCATTAAAAGCTTGAATCCATTTAGCCAACACCTGAAGTGCCTCTGCTTTTGGATCGGCAATAGCAAAAGAATCAAGTGGCAAGGCTGCAAGGGGTGGTGCCCCTGTAGTAGCAACGGGCCTAGTCATGTGATTCTCCGAAAATTACTTCCAACCACTCTGAACGAGTTGGTTGACTTCTGGTTGTGAACAGTTGCTTTCGAAGTAGTCTTTCAAATTTTGTGGAGACGCTTGTTTAACGCTTTCTCTAAAGCCATTCATTTGCGCATCAAACTGACTTTTATCTTGCAGTTTAGATATGCCCAAGAATACCTCGGTGTAGCGTATGTACAAATTTCGAGCGGCCGCTAGCTCTGATCCCGGAGCACCACCCGAAAGAAGGCCAATAAATTTTCCTGAAACACTCAGACACCCGGCAGTTTTATTTGGACCCAATTGCATGGCCAAACGTTCTGCTGGTGATAGAGTTCTTGCGGCGGGAGCCTGTGCTTGTCCTGTTGGTGGTGTTGACTGCTCTGATGCTGATGTTGGTGAAATGCCAGATAGAGTTTCGAGCTCTTTAGCTCGAGTTGCGGTCTCTGACATGAAACAGCTATTTGAATTCACTCTGGCTATTGTTCCGCCGTCCGGATCAAAATAGAAGTTACAGTTTGCATCGCGGTAGGTGATCCATGCGCGCTGAGCGGTTTGGAGTTGCTTCCTTCGTTCTGGTGAGAGTTCTGCCATGAATGCTTTGTACACTTTGTTCAGGCGACCGTCTTGGCGGTTTGTCTCGGCCACGATGCAATCAATCATGTTGCTAGTCACCCCATCCGACTTGTCCATGCAGACGGAATACTGTTTGGTTAATCCAGTATCCCCAGCAAATGCGATTTGAGAAACACAGCAAAGAGATAAAAGAAAGACTAGGCGTTTGCTTAATGACATAGTTTGTTTGCTCGTTTAGTTAGGGCAGCGTTTCCATACGGTGATGCCGTTCAGATCAATGCTTAGTTGATCGCCTACGATCGTGAACTTCTCAATTGTAGTGTAGGGGCCGTCGTCTCCGGGCTTGCAGTCAAATGCAATGGTGTAACTTGGAAATTGACCAGTTACCTTTTGTGGCGTGCAAAGATCTGGACCGATCTCGTAATCACTAACACGGCCTTTCTTTAGTTCATTATTTGTAAAGACCATTCCGTACCACTTGCTGAGAGACTTTTTATCTAATGTTTTCAGGCAAACTGATCCTTTGCCAGCCCAGCTACCAACGAGTTCTTTAGGAATCGCACTGCCAGCTACTTTCTTTAGTTGAGCCTGGAGTGCCAACAAGTTGCTCTTGCCTTCTGGCGAATTCAAACTAGCCGCAAGCACGAAGTATTCTTCCGCCTTATTCAAGTCCTTTTGAAACCCTTTGCCGTCTCGGTAGAGCTCCCCGATATTGTTGTGTGCGGCGCCAGACTTCAGCTTGACGGCTTCCTGATATGCATAAATCGCATCCGGCAACCTATTGGCTTTCTCTAAAGCTCGACCATACTGGAACCATAGGCGCGCTGTCTGTGGGCTTTCTTCTGTCGCCCTCTTGCAGGCAGGGACCGCCAGACTTGCATTTAAATGGCTGTAACCCAAACCGGGTGATTGCTTTTGTGGATCTAAAGGAGATGCCGCTAGTCGATCGCAATCTTGTACTTGCGCGGATACGTTGATTGGTAGAGCAAGGGCAGCCAAAACAATACAAAGGTGCTTTAAAGATCTCATGTAATTCCTTTAGTGCTGATACTAAAACGGTGATAAAAAAGTGTACTGCAGAGCAGTATTAATGAACTGATCAGTGAGCCTTGCGTATGTGACACAGATACACTTTCATTTTCTTGATAGATTAAGATATCTTCACTTACTAGTGTTTACACATTGAGGACACATGAAATGACGATTTTTAAGCGAAGTATTTTCGGCATAGTCGCAGTGCTATTGATTTTTGTTGGTGATAAAAGTTTTGCCTTTGAGGGGACTTATCGGGGACTCAGCGGCAAAGTCGGAATCTATGCAATGAATACGATGGTGATCAAGAAGAATAGTGATGGTCGAACCTATACCGTGGATTTCAAAGGAGAACGATCTTTGACGTACGATGATGCGACTTTACAGAAAGGGATAATCCAAATTTCTGATAAAGGCTTCTTGTTGGATATTCAGTTCAATGGAAAAAGGGCGATAGTAGATCCGGACGATGGCAAAGCGGTTTTTGAGAAAGTTGACAAGTAAGCTACCTGGCTTGAGTCCAGCTTTTCAAAAAAAGCCGCTTAACAGAATCTTGCTGTAACACCCAATATTTCTCGGTGTGGTTCGGAATTTTCATCAACTGCCATTTTTATTTCCGAAAAGAATAAGTGGCAGTTCCAATATTGGTCGTAATTTCAGCTTCGATCAAATCACAATGGTCAATATCTACTTTTACTATGTCGCCAAATTTAAATCGAGCAGGAAGGTTTACTCCACCGTACACGGTTGTAGCATAACGAAACTGGCAGTTACCTCTGTTCATTACTACTTTAGAAATTGTAATTTCATCTACAGCGGACTGAATGTTTAAATAATTTACATGCCTGCCCCAACCTTTCACCCATTCGCGAGCTGCAGAAACCTTGATCGCGTCAACTGCTTGGTCTCTCTTTGGAGCCGGCCTGGCAGTATTCGCGTTCGATGAGGTGGCGCTGGGTCGAGTCTGGCTTGCTCCTTCAATATTTC
>JACCDO011090674.1_pt1 | contig 15700 bp, 4 predicted proteins | sample 7446101 | NCBI WGS metagenome assembly JACCDO01 (sample SAMN15323440, study PRJNA562643) | freshwater metagenome | isolation source: river surface water | place: USA:Blue River Watershed | collected 2017-08-16
GAGTTATTGGTGTAAGTTTGACCAGAATTAATGAATTCAGATTGTAAATATCCGCTTGATAAATTGTCAGGTAAAATTACTGATACGTTATATGGCACCTTGATCCACCACTGTCAGAGATTACTTAAAATATTCTTTTCCAGCAGTCTAATAACCTATTATATTGAAAAATCAAACTGGAAAGGTAATGATTTTTGTACAGTTAATGGACAGTGAACATCAAAGTACATAAAGCCATCAACATAATCTATATTGTTATGCGAACCTTGTTTATAAAATGTATATGACGCAGAGTACACAGAAACATTATTAGTTGTGTCTTTTGAAACAAAATACATATTTTCATAGGTTGCTGTTTTGACAGTATCTAAACCATTTGGAAGATAGACTTTTAGCTGCAAATTTGTTGATAAATCTCCAGCTGCCAATGCACTTTCTAATATTTGATTACAGATTATCTTAAAGTGGATGGTTTTAGAAATTGGCCCTAATCCCTTATTATAGTAATCAACTTCGTCTGCAGTTGAGTTATCATTGATTATTGTTGGAACTGTTGAAATAACAGGATTTCCTTGCCTAATAGGTCTAGGTAAAGCAAAAGATGCATCATCAAAAATGCCTATTGAAAATTCTGGCATTTTAGAAGTTTCATCAATCAAAAATGGATTAGAAATTGTTAAGGCTTGGAAGTTTTGAGATTTTATGATGCTTTGATAATCAGCCGCTTTAATTATTTGTATATTATGTGAACTTTCTGAAAGCACTACTATGATTGCATTTGATGAATCTAAACTAAATTTAGTTTGACCAAAATCCAATACATAATCAGTATCTCCAGCGATGAACTTTATACTATTCTCATTAATTTCAAAAATTGTATCTACAAGCAGTGAAAATGAAATAAATTGTAAATACTTTACTTTTTTATAAAAATCAAATGAAATTTTGTTTTCATTACAATCAATAAGCAACTCTGTATCTTTTAATAATCTTATGCTTGTGGCTTGATTATTGAATTTTAGATTGTTTTCTTTAGACATAGAGAAAAAGTCTAATGAAAAAACATTTTCATTATCTGAAAATTCTATTATTGACTTATTTAAATTATTAATATTCATTTTTATTCCGAAACAAGTATAGTATTGTTACCAGTAATCCTTAGGCCTTTTGGATGAAATAATTCGTTGTTATCACCCCAGGTTGACAATATTGTTCCTGATGTATTTACTAAATGAAGTCTAGAATTTGCACCGAAATTTATAACATCATCTGTCAATACATAAAAATTAGAATAATCTGTTGCTGGGCCTGGTAAAACTTTTACTACGTCATTATTGAAAGTAAGTTTTGTTTCAATAAATCCATTTGTAATATTATATATTTGAACTTTACCAGTATCGTTAGAGTCAACTGCAGGGCTTCCCAATAAAATTTTCCCATTGTTCATCTGATAGGCTGAACCAACTTTATTGTCATAAAATTTTACGACATCAGAAGTTATTGCCCAGTTCAAATCCAAACTATCATTGTTAGTGTAAGACAAAACTGAATTTGAATGAGGCTGAGCAATTATTAAATGTTCACTTTCTTCAACATATTGGACTGAAACTGGATTGTATATATTAGCAAAATATATTGGACCTTTGAGTAAATTCAGTTGGATATCATCTTCTTGGTTGTTTGGACCGTACATTGTTGTAAGTGAAATATTTCCATCGCCATTGTAGTCTGTGATTGAACTTACTGACACTGATGTACTTGACAAGCCTATTGCTGTAGTTACTGTTCCGGTGAGTGATGTAGATATTCCAGAGAAAAATTGCTCAGTTCTGTTAGCTGTAGATGTTGTTGATTCTGGCAATGTCGCACTTAAAACGTCTGTACTGTTTATAGATGTTCCTGAATTTGTAAAGCAACCTTTATCTAATCTAATTTTCACAACATTAGCATTTGATATAGCCGTTGATAGTGCTCTTCCTTCTATAGTATTTGAGATAGAAAGCACATATGTAGCACTATTATCTAAAATAGGATCTAAGTATTCGCCTGTTATTCTTGTATCGTCAGCTCTTACAGTCACATTATCATAGATGACAAAAATCTTTGTCAAGTCAACAAATGAAATATTTTGAGAAAATGCAATAAATATTTTTCTCGTAGTAGGATTAAAAGTAGCTGACAATGCAACAAAATCTCTTGACTGCAATCTTAATCTTATATTGCCTTGAATTACTTTTGTGAAATTTCCGTTTATATCAGTTATCACAATTCTGTCATTCAAAGTGTCACAGATTATATTTCCACCATTATCTAAAGCTTGATAATCTTTAGGAGTGTCAAATCCATAACTTGTTGATTTATTGAATACTTGCCTCGGTGACAAATAAGCAGACAAGGTTGAGTTGTCAACTCCATCTTCTATTGTAGTTTCAACTTTTGTACTTGTGGCTGAAATTAATGTATTATTTCTTAAGTAAACCCAATTGCCAACTTTAGACGTATCATAAATTGACAAGTAGTTTGTAGAATCTGGATTTGTTGTTCCGTATCCAATATTTTTTGTTAAATATGCATCAGAAATCCAGCCAAACTTATTTATAGAATTGTCGGTTAAGTTTCTATCGTATATTCTTGAAAGCCCTGTACCAACTGCAGAATAATTTACTTTGATATTTGAAAATATAGGACTTAAGTTTTGATTTTCATTTGAATATAGTGAAAACAATAAATCAAAATATCTTCCACTATTACTATTTGTATCTGGAGTTGCTAAAATAACATCAGTTTCACTAACTGTCTTTACATTGTAGAAAACTTCAGAACTTGTATTTGTTCTTGACTTGATTGTATACTTTGTTCCTGAGGGTAAGTTCACTTCATATTGAACTTGATTATATTGAGTGTTCACATCTCCAGAATCAAATCTGAGTAGAAAGTTTGCATTCTTATATGTATATGTATCGTTCCAAGTAAATAGTGAAGAAGTTGTGCCTAAGGCTGCACGTCTTGACTCTATCAAATCGTCTAAAGAGTTGTCCGGATTTATAGATGATTCAGAAGGAGTTACTAGCTCAAATTTAATTTGTTTATCAGCACTCCAACCTTGGTCAGTTGCAAAATAGAATCCATATCCTAATACTGACTTTGTAATAGAACTGTCTCCAAAATCTGACAAGTTGAAACTCTGATATGTGGCTGTTGAACCTGAAGCTCCATAGACTGCATCATCAAATATTTTTTTGTTAGTGACTGGAGATATGTAAATTGCTGTAGTTGCTGTCCCAGTATTAGGAGCAAACTCAATCTTTTGATCAGATGATAGATTTGGGTCTGATGCTCCTGTTCCAACTACAAGATACATATATATCTTGCCTAATGCAGCACCCGTTTCTCCAAGCCCAGCAGAAAATCCAATGCCAATTTTTGAGTTATATTCCATTGATATCGGTGAGTCAAAAAGTTTATAAGCATAAAGACCAGTATCAACTTTCAATTTATTTGAAGAGTAAGAATTCGTAAATACCAAACCAGAATTCCAGCTATCTGAAGTACTGAATATGCTTGCTGTTGGAATTGCTAAAGTTCTGTAATTAATTGGAGTATCAATTGTAAAGCTTCCAGTTGTTGCACTACCACTAATAGAAATATTGTTATAGTAGCTATATAAAGTAGAACCAATTGAAGAAGCAATAGTCTTTGCCTGATTTAACTCTGTTAGTGTTACATAAGACTTATCAGATACAAACGTACTAGTAGATACACTGTTACTTATAGCATTACCTGATGAATAAGGAGCATTATTGTAAACTGTTGCTAGTGCATATTTACTAGGTACTCCTGAAGTTATTGCAAATCCTGAACTTGTTCCAGTAGATGAATTTCCAGAGTTATTAGGAAATATACCAGGAACATAAACTAATGTATTTATCTGAGTTGAGTCTACGTGAGAAAAACCAGATCCGCTTTGTTTCTTTAGAGCAACTAACATCTGAAGTCTATTTGCTATTGACAATTCCGAGAGTGTATTAGCAGTATCATTGTTAGATAAATCTATCAATAAAGATTCAAGTTGCTCGTGAGTAAGGTTTCCTTTTTGTGAAAGGTTATTGTGGCTTATGTCAGGCAATCTAGCAGAATCTAAAGTACCAGTAGTAATTTTTGAAGCATCTATATTTGATATGTTTTCAGAAGTAATCTGATTCTGAACTTCTTGTGATAAATCTATTGGCGATGGATTGCCTGTTCCACCAATATGCTTATGATTTCTTACTACATAAGACAAAGAAGAAAATAAAGTTATATCTTGTCTAGTTGATTCATCTAAAGATATAGATGCAGTATTAACATTTATGTCCAAAAATCCTAATGAAATATAATTAACAGTATCGTTAATTTGAGTCAAGGATGCTACAAAACTTACATCTCCAGATATAGCCGTTTGATCATTTTCATAAGCATAAACAAAAACTCTAGATACATTTAAGTCAGAAGGAATATTAGGAAGGCTTACATCTTTAGGAGCTGTTGTTCTTGCTGCTTTGTACGAAACAAATCCTTCACCACTAGTAATTGAAATTTTTGTTAGTTTGAAATCATTTGCATAAGTCTGAATACGCCAAGAGGGTGTGTTTGGATCAGTTTCTATTATTCCATTTTTAAAAATGGAATATAAATTAAACATCTGATTTTCAATTGATCTAAATCTTAATTCATCTAAATCAATATTTTCAGAAAGGTCTTGGTTTGGTTCAATGAATCCAAAACCATATATAGGCGTGTTTCCCATTATCGAGTTTCTCTTGGCTTATACTCTGCAGTTACTTTTTGTAAACCCCAGTTAGAATAACCCCATCTCAAAACATCTTCTGTTTGAACAATATCAGACTTAGAAGTATTTACAACTTGCATTTGTTGAGCAATAGGGCTTCTTAGTGAAATATTGTTGTCTTCTACAATACTTTTAGCCTGAAATTGTTGTGAAATTACAAATGAAAGTGAATTGAAAAGAGGCATTTACTTTATATCCTTTATTAAAAATGGTATGTTAATTCCTTCGACATCTGCTGTTATTACATTATTCTTTTTATCTAATCTATAAGAAATTGAATCATAAATATATTTATCAGTATAGTCATAAGTTTGACCAAGGAAAACTCCTATGACAAAAGAACCGTGAAACTTAAGAGGCTTTGTTACATAACAGTTGAATGAAATTTTACTTACAGGAGTTGAAATAATCTTTTCAATCTGATCTGTAATATTTTCAAGTGTTTTTTGGTCTGGAATAGAATTTCTTTGAAGCGATGACACTATGTATTTTCTAAAGCCTATATACGGTTTTGAAAATGGATTGTCTGGATCAATTAAATCTTTCTTTATTGAAAGTTTATCAAGCAGAGTAAGCCCACCACTAAAATCTCTGGGGTCAGCAGGATAAAAAGTATCATTTATTCTTTCGTCCGCTAAAAAACCAGTAATAGAAGATGCAAATGCTTTTACTCCTGCAGCTAATGTTCTCATATCAGTATTTATAGTGTACGAGTTAGTAAGCAATCCGTGCCAACCTGGATCTGCCAATGGTGCATTTTGAAGAACGCCTGCGTTTTCAGGTACATCAATAACTTTACCTGCAGTTATACCTGTAAATTTTAAGTCACTATCAACTGCTTCTTCCCTGTATCGACCAACTAGAACAAAACCAAAATTTTCTGCCCATCTAAAAGTAGGTAATGCTCCAGGAACATTCAATCTTTCGATTATTAAAGTAATTTTGTCCAAAATTTTATCAACAGGTGTAAGTTTTATTAAATCTTGATTGTTTACGGACTGAGTATTCAGGCGTAAATCCATTCCTGTTATTTTTTTATTATCTCTAAAGTAATAAGACCAAAATCCACTTGCTGCCATAATACTGTCAATAGCAAAATCGTGTCTCATACCAGCAATCATCATACTTTTTTCAAAGTAAATATTTTCCAATGTATATGACAGTATGTCAATGCATTGGAGAGTATATGTGCTATTGGAACCTGTCCTAGTGTAAGATGAACTTGTTATGAATCCTTGAAAATAAGGATATAAAACTCCATTTAAATAACCAGCATCTAAAGTTACACATATCAAATTATTTTCGATTGCATTGATAATTTTTAAACCCTTGGCAGTAGTGTCTAAGTTCTTAAGAATAATTGTTGCACTTTTTTTAATAATTGACATATTTGAGCCAGTGTGAGAACAATTAACCGTCCAAGACTCTAAAAATTCAGTAGCATCAGCAACTGCAACAAACAAATTGTCAGTAGATGGATTTTGAAATTCGTACCCATCTTTCTGTCTTCCTGTCAAATTGAATCCAAATTCTTTACCTAATACACCTGGATGAGGCAGTTCAACTTGCATATAAGCTGGACCCTCTATAGTTGTGTTGTAGATAAGCTTAAAAACAAAATTAAATCTTTTAGATTTGGTTTCTCTGTTATTTCTTGCAGCTGTATATAAAAAATTATAATTAAATTGATTTCCAGAAAGTCTTAAATCTGCAAAATAAGAAATATTCTTATCTGCTGTAACAGTATCTTCATTTGTATTAGTATTGTCATTGAACCCAGTACCTCCGGGAGATACATTAATTCTATATGATGATTTTTCAAAATGACTGTAAACAAGTGGCATTAAACCAGCATTAGTAGCAAGTTTTTCTGGGCAAACAAACTGAGCTATTATGTGATTTTTTTTATTTGAAGTTTGATTATTATTAAAATTATTGAATATAATTGCAGAATATCTAAATCTAAGATTAACATTTGAAGTTTGGATAAATATTTTCGTATCAGCTGGGCAGAAAACTTCATTAGTAGATGGAATTATTGTATTCCATCTACTAATGTCTGGACTGAAACCAAACATCACACAAGGGCCCACAAAGTGAACAAAAATATCATAAGAATTCATTGTATTCTTATCAAAAACAGGAGCAATGATATCTGATTGAACTTGATATGCGCCTTGTGCAGGATTGTATATTTTAATTACAGGTCTTTTGTTTAATTTAAAATCAATTGCAAATCTATTTATATATCTATCATCTCTAGTAGTTGGCTCTATAAAAACAGTTACAAGAGAAGTATCTGTTTCCATATTGCTTGCAGAAAAATTCAAATGAAAGCCATTGCCTCCATTTGTACCTCTTGCTTTAATTGCTTCTCTGGTGCCGTCTGGATTATGAACTTCTGCTCCATCTTGATAAACAGCATCTAAAGAAGTGGCAAATATTCTTTCAACTGTTGTAATTCTATCAATAGAACTTATTTCTACTGAAGCACCACCATTAGGGTCATTAATAGTTTTCAAAGTACCAGTAGCATTACCAGTATTTTTTGGTCCTATAAATTTTAATGCATCTGAGGAGCTTGAACCAACTATGTTCCAAATATTATAAGTTGTCAAGACATTTCCAGAACCACTAAATGGAATTTTAGGAATATGTAAATTTGAGTTTGGAGTAATAGAAGAAGCTCTGTTAATGGCACTAGTTGAAGGATTGTCTACAAAATTAACTGTGTATGATGGGCCTTTTAACTTATCAAAGTTTGGATGAGATTCATTTGGTACAATACCACCAAATGCAAAAGTACAAGATGAAGCACTAACTGCTGTGTTAACTTCCGGTATTCTTGAATTTTGCAAGCTACTTAATATTTGTAATCTATTGCTATATTTTGGCTCAGAAGTCCCATTTGGCAATGGAACACTAGATTCGAAATCATAATTTAATACGTTTAAGTTATCCAAACTTTTAGTTTGTGTAGTTGCAGTGTATTCACCCGTAAAGAAACCACTATCAGGAGCATTCATAACTGATAACTTTACGGAAGAAACTAATTGTCTTGGATCTGGAATGAGATTCATATTACTTAATTATAAAATACTAAATGCTGTATTATCCTTTATTGTTGCTGTTCTGTTGGATAAGCTGTAAGAACATCTGGGTTTGGATATCCACCAGGCCTTATGAGATTAAAAGTTCTTCCAGATGGTCTTACTGCTGATGAAATTAATAAAGAATGGTCTCCTCCAGCAGATATATCAGTTGGATTTTCAATAAATGTAAGAGGAAAAACTACACCAGGATTCAAACCTTTACTAGCATTATATGAAGTGGAATCTTTGAAAAAAATATCATACCCTAATTGACCTGATGTATTATCTCCCCAAGCCCAGTAATAATCCTCTGACAATGCTAAATAACCGAATTCACTTACAGACAATTTTTGAAATGATTGTGGATTTCCATTAAAAGTATAATCATAATATTCTAAAGCAGTTCCTGGACTTAAAATAAATCTTGGAATTTCATCATTTTGAGTAAAACTATAACGATATATTGCTCGTTCATAATAGGGATCTGTGCTTGCTAAAATAACACCTATTTCATTTCCATAAGTTGAAATATCATATGCGTACCCCCAGCCTCTCAATATTGTTTTTCCAGTAAACCATACAATTTGATTGTCTGAATCGAAACATAAACCTGTAACAAAACCATCAGATTGAGGAATAACTCCTTGAGTAAAAAATCCCACTTCAATTTTAAAAGGATTCATATTTGCAAACAAAGATAAATCTGGATTTTGCTGTACGTTTAATCCTATAAATCCAATTTCGTTTGAATCATTAGATATATATTTGTGCTTTCCTGATACCCATATTTTTCTATTATCAATTATAGCAGTTATAAATTCATTAGTTGATACATCTAGTAAATTATCACTATTTGCAAAATTCAAAGCATTATTTGTATTGTTTCTTTCTAAAATAATTTGAAAACCAAAAATATTATTTTTTGGCAAAGATTGACCTAAAGAGCCAAAAGTGTTATTTCCACAAACTAGTAAAACTTTTTTATTCAATATGCTATCTTGAACAATAATTGCTGAGGTTGTATCACCTGCTGAAACCTTAATTACCTTGAACTTAGAGTTGAGTGGAATTTTTGTCAACACATTGACTTTGCTTATGCTGCTTGGTAACCCTAATTGACCAAAAGAATTATCGCCACTTCCATACAAAATACCCTCATCATCAACAAAGAATGAATGATTTTTACCTGCTTCAATGATAATGTATTTTCTGGTATCATCTACTAATTCATAACCGTACCTATTTGGTTGATAATTACCACTTGCTAATGCTCCATCTATTGCCTGACCCGTAGTAAACAACTTGTTTGCATCTACTTTAGGAACTGGAGAAACATTTACTAATATACTAAATCTTCTTCCTAAATTTGTCAGGCTGGATGACTTAAGGTTTTGTGTATCTGAAACTACTAAAGAAACTGTAAATAATCCAACAGTATTGAAAGTGTATGTCAGTTGAGAAGTTGTGCCGACCAATATTCCATCTAAATACCATTCAAATGTTACATTAGAGCCATCTTCAGGATCATAAGACAGAGTTCCATCAAAAGTGTAACTATCTCCTGACTTTAGTTCTATATTTCCAGTTACACCAGGCTCGTTATTAATCACTGCTATTGGATTTTTATTTGGTGGTGGAGGCGGAGGAGTTCTAACAACAAATATAGTTTTACTTACTGGGTCACTTTCTAATCCGAAATTATCAAACACACTTAAAGTTACAGTATGATTTCCGACACTTGTAAAGATGTAAGATATTTCAGGGGAATTAAGATTAATATCAACTCCATCAACTAACCACTTATAACCACTGATAAATTGATTAGCGTCTGGATCATTACTTCCATTGGATGTAAAAGCAACTGATGTGTTGATCTCTACTTGAGTTATGTCAGATGGAACAGTATTTAATACTGCAATTGGTTTATTGTTCTTGACAATATATTCAAGAGTAGCAGTGTTTGACCCGTCCTGATTATCTATAACTTTCAAGGTGACATTATAAGTTCCAGGTTGTGTATATTTTGTCACAGCAACCTGTTCAAATGAAGTCTGTCCGTTTCCAAAATCCCAGTAATATGCTAATGGTCCACCAATATTATCTGGGTCATAACTACCTGCCCCAGAAAAGGTCACGTCTACTGGAGCGAAACTTGTGTTTGATGCGGGAGTAGCAGTTATACGGGCGACTGGAGGTTCATTAGGAGGATTAATCTTAACTGCAACAGTTGCAACATTACTCCAGAAACCATCATTGTCCCTTACTCTATGTGAAACTGTATACGGAACAAATCTGGGTGTTATGAACGTATAAGTAAAAGATTTTGTAACGATTGGTGTATTAACTAATCCAGTTATAGTCCACTCATAATCTGTAACTTTCCCATCTAAGTCATATGATAAAGAATCAAATGCAACTGTAAAAGGAGCAGTTCCAGTGATAACTTTATTTACATCTAATGGATTTGAAGAAATTACTGCAACAGGGTTTCTATTCGTTACAAATATATTTTTTGAAATAGTGCTAGATAAATTGAATTTATCATAAACTGTTAATGTTACTGTGTAAGTTTTATTTCCAACTAAATACTGATGCTGTGGAGATTTTTGAGTTGCATCAGAAGTTACAAAACTGCTTCCATCTCCAAAATTCCACTCCCACGTTTTTAAGTCATTTTCAGGATCAGAAGAAGAATCAGTGAAATTTACTGTTTGTAATGTTTGTGGATTTCCAGGCTCGAAGGAAAAATTAGCTACAGGAGGCTGATTTACTATTGTTATTGTTTGCGTACTTTCAAGACTTACACCATCTCTATTATCAGTAACAATTAATTTTGCGTTGAATATTCCTGTCTTGATATATACGTGCGAAATCAAAGCTGGGTTTACAAATGATGTTGATATTCCATCCCCAAAATCCAATTGATATAATTTTATGAATCCATCCGTGTCAAAAGACTCTTGGACATCAAAAATAAAATTGTCATTTATTACTCCAGAATTTTTATCAACAGTTAAGATAGCTGTTGGAATAATATTGTCAGCTGGAGAAACATTTACTAATACTTGCGAAGTATCTGTGTCGCCAAAGTCATCTGTAACTTTTAAGGTAACAGTATAAACCCCTTCTGTTGTAAATTGAAATGATGGATTTTCTAAAGAAGATGTTGATCCATTACTTACTGTCCAAGCATAAGAAACAATATTTCCATCATCATCAAACGAATTTGAACCTGAAAAAGACAATGAACCTGGAGCCTTGACACTAAGTGATGTGTAAGTAATGACTGATTTTGGTTTACGATTCCTTACTACTAAACTTTTTTGACTTGTATTTCTAGCGCCTTGATTATCAACAACTTCTAGTGTTATATCGTATGTACCAGGCCTATTGTATGTCCTATTTACTGAAGATGGACCATTTGATAAAAAACTTCCATCACCAAAATTCCAGTTATAACTTACTATTTGTCCATCAGGATCTCTAGAAGATATTCCGTTAACCGTAGTTGTTTCTTTTGAATTTATAGGGTTTGGAGATATGGTAAATGATGATATTGGTGGTGTATTATTTACCACTATATCAATTGTTGCAGTGCTTGTGAGTCCATTATTATCAGTAACAGTTAGCTTTACTGTAAATGTGCCTGATTTTGTGAAAGTATATCCGACAGTTTTTTGATAAGTTTGCGGATTAAATTCTCTAAATACATTAGATTCAAACTCCCAAAGCCACTTCACTATAAACCCATCTGGATCAGTTGATGTATCAGTAAAGTTTACTTGCAATGGGGCAAAATTATTATTATTATCTACAGTAAAAGAGGCTACTGGTGGTTTGTTAGCCGGAGGTCCAAAAACTTCTATTTGTATTGTTTTTTGAGCTGTTTTTTTATTTGAACCATCAGCTAATCCATTATCTGTTACAGTTAACGTAACATCATAAACTCCTGGGTTTGCATATTGGTGTGATGGATTTTTGCTTTCGGAAGATGTTGTGCTAAATATTTCAGAACTATCTCCAAAGTTCCATTCCCACTTTTCTATAAACCCATCAGGATCAGATGAACTCTCTGTAAACTTTACGATTATAGGATTGAAACTAGTTTGAACTCCAGACACAAAATTGATGACAGGTGGCTGGTTGATGACTGGAGAAACTGTAACTGGTTTTGTTACAGATGCAATATTTCCAGAGTTGTCTGTCACTTCTAGCTTAACATTGTAAGTTCCACTTGCTGAATAAGTAAAACTTGGATTTTGAACACTTGAAGTTTTGGTTAAGTCATTTATATCAAAGAACCATTTCCAAGAAACTATACTTCCATCACTGTCTGTTGATGTGTCAAGGAAACTTATAATAAGAGTTCTGTCTGTTTGAGAATAATTAAAATTTGCTATAGGTGAGTTATTGCCTTGACCAGTTACCAAAACATCATAACTTATTGTATCTGTTTGATTTGAATTATTTGTGACTACTAACTTGACAGTATAAGTTCCGGGTAAATCATAGAAGTGCAATGGATTCTGAGAGTTTGAAGTTTGATTATCTCCAAAATCCCAAGCCCAAGATTTCAAGGTATTTGATGGTGTTGATTTATCAGTAAAAGTTACTCCAAAGACTGGTCCAAATGAAGTTTGCTGCCAAATAAAATCTGCTTTTGGCTTATCTGTAACAACTATGTCTGGTCCTATAAATTTATCACTTTTTCTACTAAAATTATCTTCGACAATAAGCGTAGGTTTATATGTACCAGGGATAGTGTAATCAACCCTTACGTCTTGATTGTCAAACAAAGTAGTGATATTTCCGTCACCATAAAAATCCCAAGAGTAAAATGATATCAAAGAACCGTCACTCACTGGTTTAGATAAGTTGACAAAATTTACGCTTAATGTTGCTGGCCCTGATGTTGGAGTTGCCGTAAATCTAGCAGTTGGTTTGAGACTATTAACCTTAGGGAAAACTGTAATTTTTAAACTAAAAGGATCTGACTTTACATTTGCACTGTTAGTAACAATCAAACTTACTGTAAATTCTTTGTCAGCATTTGTTGAGTTTATAAAAACGTGACTAGGATTCTTTTCTATTGATATTGAGCCATCGCCAAAATCCCATTCATAAGTTAATTCACTGCCCGTTAAGTCAAATGATTCATCAATAAAACTAACGTTGAGATCTGTAATTCCACTCAAAGGACTTGCGCTGAATTGGGCTTGTGGTTTTCTAGAATTGACATCAGTTGTATCTTTCACTGATGAGATACATTCAATATCAAAATCTCTAAATGTACTTGCTATTCCTGATACAGAATTGAAAGTAGTTTCAAATGGATTGAATAATACTGCTCTTAACTTACACTTTCCAGTATCGTATACAACACAAACACTTGACTTATAAGCTTCATTTTTGCAAGAAACAATAGCAGGTTTATGTTTTATGACTGCTTCGTTTAATTCTGAATTTGAATCATAGTAAGTAATTAAATTATTTCTTTGTATCAAATTCGTGGCAAAATCAGAGTTTGAATTTCCAGCAACTAAATGTAACTTTGGTATTCTTGATGAGCCGTTTGGGCTTGAAGAAACAGGATTTTCAAAATACAAAAGTAACCCATTACAATAAAAAACATTTCTTTGAACCTCAAGTTTTTTATCATATGATGAAGTTAGTCCAAAAATATCACTATCTGAAGAAAGTTTTTGTCCAGCCAAAGTGTCAAGATTTATGATTTCAAATTTTTCTGAAGGTTGAAAATTTGATACAAACTTTCCATTGATAGTTCTTGTATTTTCTTTCAATATATAAGAAACATAATATTCTTGTGATGATAATGTTGAAACAGTTGGATGAAGTTCTGCAGCAGGAGTGCCATCAGTTATGATTGTGTCTAAAAGTCTAAACTCATTTATAAAAGTTGGAGCTTTACCACCGATGAATAAATTTTTGTCATTTAATGGGGCAGTTGGACCTGTAGTGTTTAGTGGTATCGTTCTAAAAATAATAGCGCCATCGTCTGCATATCCTACATTAGCAAGTAACGGACTATCTTCGCTAATACTATAAGAATTTAGTTTTGTTTTAGCAAAAGCTTTAGATTCAGTTGAAAAATTAGCGTCACTCTTTGATTCTCCATAAACAAAAGGGAACCAAGAGTCTTTATTTCTCATATCTGTGTTCGAAGCAACTAGTGAAACATAATTGTTTGTGGATAATGATTTTTCAACTTGAGATTTTTCAGTAAATAAAAATGTGTGAACTTGCCTGGAATTAAATAATAACTCAGAAGATAAGAGGAATGGATATTTGCCCTGCAAAGAAATTCCATTACCAGCAGTAACATTTGGAAATCCTACACAATAATTTTCAAAAACATTACTATAAAATGAGTCTAACTGAATTATTGAAGTGTATTGTACGCTTCCTTCTTTGGTTGAAGGTATTGTATATCCAATGACTAAGGAATTTTCAAATCCAGATTCACAAGCAGTAACGTCAGTGGCAAATGATTTACCGCCCTTGAATGAAGCTCTTTCTCTTTTTGCTTGAGCCATTTTTCTGTTTGAACTCTTGAATCTAGCAGGGTCTGTAAAGCTTTGCGATTCTTCAAGCTCAATATAATGATCAATTTTGTTTTTGCCAAAAGGTATTGATGTTTGATAATATCCTTTGAAATCAGATTCAGATGAACCTACACTAGACCCAGTACTTGCTTCAATAAGGACTGCTTTACGCAAATCTTCAATCGTGCTTTCTTTAGGAGGAAGTATAAGACCGTGACCAGGTCCTCTAGCAATCATACCGCCACGTAAATGCAAAGTTGATTCTTGGACTGTTCCGTCCTCATTTCTTAAGGAAGAGTTACCAAATAAATCCGGTTTACCTGGTGGAAAATCTGCATTTATTCTATGAAAAATTGTTTGTGCAAGAATATTTTTCAGATTGTTAAAGTTTACATCTATAGCAGTTATATACGAAGTACCACTACCTGTATTTTTTCCACTTGGAACTGCTAGAACACCGCCACCATACAGCCAAGAGGCATATCCTGAATCAGAGTTCAAGTAATCAGGATCTAGTAAATTTCCATAAATTCTTTCTCCAGTTACAGGATCAGTGGGATAAGATTTATCAACTTTTTTAGCAATCCATCCTGGGTGCCTGATAATTGCAGAGTAAGGGTTATTAGGATTTAACCAGCGAGGAGCAACGTAGTAGTCAACTTTATTTATATCATCACATAAATCAGAAATTGTTTTTGGAAACAGAGTCCAAAAACTTACTGTGGCTGTAGAGGTAAATTGCCAATTAATATCACCTTCTTCCTCGTCTCTGCCATCAGTATTTTGTTGCCAAAATCTTCTTGTGTAATATTTAGTTTCTGTTGGAACACCTGATGTATTTGCGTTTTCTGCAACTCTAAATTTTGTTTTTGCCTCAAAAGTATTTTGATCTCCAGCAATAACAAAATTAGCTAATGAATTTTGTCTTAATAACTCAATGTCACCCAATTCCATCAATGAATTTTCAAGATTTATTTTTGTGACTCTAGATATTCCATAATAAGGGCCATTTTGCGCTTCATCTTCTGGGTAATCATCTATTGCAGTAACTTCACTCCCAGAGTTTTCGGGTGAAATTCTTGTTCTAAGTAACGAATCTTTAGAGAATGTATATTCATTGAGTCTAATAGGATTGACGGATATTACAGGAGCATTATTAGAAAAAAAATTATCTCTTCCGTCAGTTGTTTTTAATGGAATGCCATCAAAGTCTGGCA
>JACCDO010225766.1_pt1 | contig 15699 bp, 14 predicted proteins | sample 7446101 | NCBI WGS metagenome assembly JACCDO01 (sample SAMN15323440, study PRJNA562643) | freshwater metagenome | isolation source: river surface water | place: USA:Blue River Watershed | collected 2017-08-16
ATCATATGAGACCCACAAACGTTTAGTCGTTGAACCTTCTCCATACCCTTACCATAACAGGTTTAGGAGCTTGGCTGCGGATTTCCTATTTCATACTTTTCAGTAATCATACATCACTTTATTACTATTGGGTTCGGTAATTAACCGAGTTCCTCACAAATGTTTCCAACTGTGAGTAGTAGTGATGTCTTTAAGGCGTTCCCGTCAATTTGAATGTGTTGCGAATAAATTAATATATACTTGAGGCAAATCAAGTTTATTTTCTTCGTGATATTTTTTTAATTTTTCATAATGAGTTTTAACTTGTTCTGGTATTATTTTATTATTTTTTGATAAATTTGCAGAAGCAGATAGTGGCATTGTATTTCTCCAATTAAAAGCAATTAGTTGCTGTGTTTCATCATCAAGATTAAATTTTGATAAAGGAATTATATGGTCTATATGCCATACTTCTCCATAATTATCTAAATTATAATTTTCATTATGATTTAACATCCATTTAAGATATTCTACTGGAGCACATCCTAAATATTCAACAGAATGCTTAGTTTTATTTTTATTACGCAAACAATTATAAATTCGTGTTCTAACATATCGCTTAAATTTTTCAACTGGTTCATCTCTTTCACAGTCTTTACATTTTAAACGATTATGTCTAAATCTATCTTTATTTTTAATTTCATTACAATATTTACATTGTTTGTTTTCAATACCAAACGCTTCTTGTCGTGATTCTTTTAATTTTTGTCTTTCTAATACCTTATTATGTTTAAAATCAGTCGCTTGTTTAATTAACCTTTTTCTAAGTTCTTCATTATTTTTGTATTGTTCTCTTCTTTTTTCATTATTACAATTACAACAAATTTTACCATGCCTATAAAATTCAGCATCTGTTTTTTCAATCAAACATTTGGAACATTTAAACGATGCGACTTTTTGGGGTTTTGTATCACTCATTTTTACTTTATCTAAATTTTTATATTTATATTGTTTTGCCTTAATTATATTTAATTTATTCACTATGGGGTATCAAGCTTTTAACTCCCCATGTTGCTAACCTTGACGGCTTGCGACCTTATATAGTCACAAAATTTCGATCAGCATTGTATGGCTTCGTGTCTGCGACGTTCATCCTGAACGTATCTCCGCGCTTCATAATACGCGCAATGTGACACATCATACTCATTCTGTGTAAAGTAGGTTGTCTGTTAAATAGGATAGCATCGCCGTCCATCATATGACGATGAACAGTGTCACCCTCTTCCAAGACAATAGACTTTCTATCAAGATATTTCAAAGTAATAGATTCGCCGTTCTTCTTCTCCAAAATCTTAGCACCAGGCCACACATCGGGACCATTTTGCACTAATTTTGTCAAGAAAGCCTTATTAACACGATTTACTTTGACAGGCTTGGTAATATTTTTGGCTATTTTCATAGGAATACCAAGCTCTCTAATAGAAATATTAGGATCCGCAGTAATAACTGAACGGGCACTAAAATCTACACGTTTAGCCATAAGATTGCCTCTCATTCTGCCACCCTTACCATTTAATCTGTCCTTAATAGACTTCAATGGTCTGCCAGAGCGTTGAGCAACTGGATTAGAACCAGGCAACTTATTATCAACCTGACTGGCCACGTGATACTGTAAAACAGTTGTCCAATCATTGACTACATTTTCAGGCGCATTATTCTGAATCTTATCTTGAAGCGTCTTATTTGTTTTAATAATATTAACAAGAATATGACTCAAATCATCTTCAGAACGCTGCTGCGCATCGTGCTTTACAGAAGGTCTTACAGCAGGAGGAGGCACCGCCAAAACCTGACAAATCATCCAATCGGGACGAGACCATAAAGGACTAAAACCCATAAAGGATACATCTTCATCGGAAATACGCTTAAATATCTTAAGGACTAATTCAGGTGTCAAAGGAATAACAATATTCTCATCACCTTCTTCGCTAGTATTAGCCCATTCGGCATACAAAGAAGCAAATCCTTCCTTTCTAATTTTCTTTGGCTGTAAACAACCGCAACCATCTTCAGTATCTTCACCACATCTCTTAATGTCCTTGTTTAATTCAAAGACATATTTCCATCTGGCTTGAGCTGGCATCTTAAGCGCTTGTTTGTATTTTTCTTTTGAAACTAATAACTTACTACACTTGAAACAAACGCAGCGAAGTATTTTCTGAATAGTGGACAAATACTGAATATAGAATACAGGACGCGCCAATTCAATATGTCCAAAGTAACCCGGAGTTTGCATATAATCTAAACCATCAGTAGGGCAAATTAGTCCGGGTTCTAAAACCCCCATCCTGGGATCAAATAATCCATTAATTACCGGTTTATTATTAATATAAGTATCGCGACTTGTAATTTCGGCTACAGAGCCTTTACGAATTTCTTCGGGCGATAATATACTAAATTGGATGCCGATAATCTTAGAGCAATTAATATTTTTCATGTTTCTGGAACTTTGCGACATTCTTATTATAATACTATAAATAATATTTAGATTGTTTAATTTCAATTTTATTTAAAATAAAATGTTGTTGCTTTGTATTTAAATTGTTTTATAATAAATAAACCTAAGGATTTTTATTATACCTAATGGTTTTCATTTTCATAAAAAAATTGATTTAAAAAATATGATATAAAAATAATTTATAAGTATTATTAAAAAATGCCAAGAGATCAAATTAAAATGACTAACAATAAGAGTGGAAAAAAAGATAAAAAAGTTGAGGATAGACGTAGAAAACAAATTGAGTCTGATTCATCCGATAATAATAGTGATTCTAATTCTGATAGTAATAATGAAGATGATGATTTTGACCAGCACGAATACAGAAAATTCTTGTCAAAAATGTTTCCATCTAAACATATAAATAAGAAGGTTGAGGCGGGTGAAAAGGTGAAAAAGGCTTTAAAGAATGACCTAAGGAATGAGCTAAGGAACGACCAAAAGAATGAAAAGAATAAAAAGAAGCAATCAAAATATGAAGAAGAATCCGAAGATATTTCTGATACAGAAGATGATTCTGAATATGTGCCATCTGAAGAAAGTGAAATATTAAAACAGGCAAAGAAGCAGCGTCGTTCTAAGCGTTTACGACGTAAAATTTATGAATCTGAAGAAGAGTCTGAAGAAGATGATAATAGTGATGAGTATGAAACTATTTCTGAATCCGAAGATGGTGATGAAGATAATTATGAAACTATTTCTGAAACTGAAGATGAAAATGAAGATGAAAATGAAGCAGTTACTAAGAAGTCCTCTGGAAAAAATAAAAAAAAATCTAGTAATTTCAATATTATATTATCAATTGGCGCCGATAAAGTAAGTAGAGAAGATGAATTGTCAGAAGAATATGAAGCATATTTTGATGATGAAGATGACGAAGATGATAGCGATGCGCCAACTGAAAATGAAGATGATCCTATTAGTTCTGATGAGGATACTGAAGATGAAGATGAAGATGAGGAAGATGATGAAGAAAATATAAAGAAACGTAAGACTAATAAGCATAATAAAACTACTAAGTCTGATAAAATTTTAAATAATGGTATTACACTAGTTACAACTGAAAAAGACACAAATTCTGCTTCAAAGAAAGAGGAAGTCGATTTATTGGCTGTTTTGAAAACATTACAAGAAAAGGGAGAAAATACTGCTCTTGTAACTGAATGTATAAAGTTATGTAATCAAAAAATGCTTGTAAATAAGAAAAAAGAGGAAAAGAAGTTGAAAAAAGAAAAAGAACGCAATGACCGCATTTTCAGACGCATATTGCGTGATAAGAACACAATGAACGATTTTGACTTCTTTGAGAAGATGGAAATATCTAGTCAAAAGAAAATTATTAAAGAGCTTCGCGAAATTAATAAGGTAACTCGAATTGAGAAACCATATCGTCTGACATTATTGGAAGCAGATATTCCAGTTAAGTTCAAGGGAGCAGCAATGAAGAAGATTGGTTCACTGCGACATATGGAGCCCGGTAGTGGAGAGTATTATAAAATTAAGAACTGGGTTGATACTTTTATGCGCATACCATTTGGTAAGACTCAAGATCTACCAATTTGTATTGAAGATGGTGTTGATAATTGTCACGAATTTATGGCAAATGCACAGAAGACATTAGATGCCGCTGTTTATGGACTTAATGATGCTAAGATGCAAATAATGCAAATGCTTGGACAGCTAATTACAAATCCAAAATCAGTTGGCACGGCAATTGCGATTCATGGTCCTCCCGGTACTGGTAAAACTAGTTTAGTTAAGGAAGGTATTAGCAAGATTCTAAATAGACCATTTGCGTTCATTGCACTAGGTGGTGCGACTGATAGCAGCTTCTTAGAAGGCCATGGCTACACATATGAAGGCTCAATGTGGGGCAAAATAGTTCAGATTTTGATTGACAGTAAGTGTATGAATCCTGTTATATATTTTGACGAGTTAGATAAGATTAGTGACACGCCAAAAGGTGAGGAAATTGCTGGTATCTTAACGCACTTGACGGATACTACTCAGAATTCGCAATTTCATGATAAGTATTTTGCCGAGATAGATTTTGATTTAAGCAAATGTCTATTTATATTTAGTTACAATGATGAGAGTAAAGTGAACCCTATTTTGAAGGACAGAATGTATAGAATTCAGACTAAGGGCTATAATCAGAAACAAAAGACTGTTATTTCAAATAACTATTTATTGCCAAGAATTAGAGAACAAGTAAAGTTCTCAGTAGAAGATATTACTATTCCTGAATCTACAATTCACTATATTATTGACAATTATTGTATGAAAGAGGATGGAGTGCGTAATTTGAAGAGATGTTTAGAGATAATTTATACAAAGTTGAATTTGTATCGTCTTATGAAACCAGGATCTAATTTATTTGAAGAAGATATGTCACTGAAGGTAGAGTTTCCATTTAATGTTACAAAGGATATTGTAGATAAGCTTGTTAAGACCAATAAAGACGCAATGAGTAGTGCGTTATATTCGCTATATTTGTAAAAATATTATTTAATATAAGTTTAATTTTATTATATTTTAAAAATTAAAATAAAAAAATATTACATTTTTTATTTTATTATTTTTTATTCCGTTATATATGTATAATGCCTGTTAGAACAAGTAAAGCTTTTTATTGTAGAGGAGTTCCTAAGAGTTTCACTGATTTTGCCAAAGTAGCAGCTGGAAACTATACAGTATTTCAACCAACTACACAAATAATAAATTCATCTTTTTTTAGTAAAGGAATGAATTACATTATTTATGATAAAAAATAAAAAAGTATAATTATTTTTATTAGATTATAATATTAGATTATAATATAAAATGACAAAATTCAACAATGGAAAAATAACAACAACATCAATGTTGTATAATCGTGGTGTTCCGCCATCACAGCAAAATTTTGTGCTACTTGCTAGTATAAATTATGGTATGCTCCGCCAAGTTGTTAGATATTACAAACAAACTGGGCGTCATGATTTTTCTTTATTTTAATTTTAATTTTAATTTTTATTTAAAGCTACATAAAATAAAATTGATTTAAATTTTTATTATAAATATTATAATAAAAAACTTATATTTATAAACAATGTCAATGTCTGCCGAACACGTAATCTTGAATAAAATGAAGGAAGCCACCAATATTTTTATAAAAACATTAAATACTATAAAAACAACTGCGGTAGAAATAGAACAAATTGCAAAAAATGAAATAGATAATGACAATTATTATGTTGAAAATTGTCTAACATATAAAAAATTCAATGAAATATTTGACATTGATACGATTAATCATTTAATAGATAGTGTAGAACCACTATTAAATGAAATAGATGATGAGAAACAAAAAGTCTGTGAAAATCACGAATACATTGAAGATCGTGTTGAAACTGGAGTAGAATGTGATATGATGACAATTTACTGCTGTAAGTTTTGCCGCGTTATAAAAAAATAAAAAAAAATTAATATTCTGAAAAGGGAACATTATTGCCACCGCGGGTAATCAAAGTATTATATTGTTGGGTAGACATACAAGCACATCCTAAACTGCCAGAATAAGTATTGGGGCAGCATTCAGGTTTAAACTCGGTATGCTTAAAAAATTCTAATTCACCAGGGGCTAAAGGAGCCTGATTTTTTCCTCTGTCTAAAACAGTTTGGACACTAGCACTAGGGGCAGTTCCGGCAGTATAAACAAGGGAAGGTTGAGACCATTTATTAGGGTCCATGTAAGAGTAACTGCCATTATTATCAGCAAATTGAGGGCCAGCAGCAGTATTGTAGTTAGAGAAACCTTCTTTTTTGTCAGATTTGGTTCCAGCTTTCACAGGATGAGGTTTAGCAGAATCAAAACCTTCTAATAACTCACTTGTTCTAGCAGCAAACATTGTGTGTCCAAAAAGAACAATCATAAGAAATACAATAAGTATAACAATTTCCAATCTACATTTGTATGAACCAATAGAAATATCCATATTATACATAATTGTTAGATAATTTTTATTTTTTATTTGTAGTTTGTTATTTATTAAATAACTGAATCAATAATATGATTATAATCATTAATTATTTGTCCATTTGAACTAAACTGTTGATTTGTGCTTAATAAATGGTATAATTTCTCTTTATAATCAGAATTATTTCCTAAATGTTTGTATAAATCGGATCCATCAATTTCAACCAATCCGTAAACCATACCACCATTTTTAAGAATATCACCAATTTTTATATCTCTAATATATTTGTTAGTATCTCTTAATTCTATAATAAAATCTGATTTAAAACCATTATCAAGTTGTCTATGTATATTTATGCTATTAGTATTTAGATTTTTATTTATATTTATATCAGACATCTTAGAAGCACATAGATTTAATGCGCGAAATAAACAATCATCATGTAACTCATCCCAGTCTAAAAATTCTAATCCATTTAAAACAATTTCTTTAGAGCTAGTATTTAAACAGTAAATAAATGGTTCTTTATATCCATGAATTTCAATAGCCTCTGGATGATCCTTTACAAAAATCCAGGATCCATAATGCTTCACTTGATGACTTTCACTGACAATTACACCTCGCAAAGAAAACATACTTTTATCAAATAATCCTAGCTTCATTTTTGCTGTTATTTTAGTGCCATCTGCTAAAATATCTCCAACTTCAATATCACTAATCTTCTTTACGGTGTCATTATACATTGAGAATAACGTATTTTTATCAAAGCATGATGTAGGAACTTTTACTTTTGTTTTAATTAACGGGATGTGGAACATTTTAGATAAAACGGCTACAACAATAGCAAAAAATGACGCAAATGTTGCCACTGGAATAGATAATGATAGTGCCGTTGGCCATGTAAGAGGTATTGCCCATAGTACAGCAAGAATACCTACAAATATTAGTAATAATGTTAACATTAATTCAAAAAATGCGCCTATAAAGGATTGAATTGTATAATACGTCCCTAAAAATGTATACATACCAGCAACTAATGCGCCTTGTATTTTGTTTAAAATGTCTTTAGATGCTAAGAATATTTTTAAAAATGGTGCTAATAAATTAGCAATACGCATCATTATATTTAATACAAAGGTGCTAATATTTGTTCTTAATGTAGACAACCCTCCTCGTAAATTATTTATAGCATCACCTGTTGCTGAAAATGCGGCATTTATAGTATTTAGCAAATAAACGTGTGGTTTTGTTAGTTCAGATGTCATATTTGTTACATTACGCTGTATACAGTATTGTATATTTTCATAGGTATATTGTGATGGAGTTTTACCTTCTTGTTCAATAATATAACCAGCAAATGGCATATATTTTGGTTTACAACGTTGATTTTCCCAGTCAGCAGCAATTTCCTGTTTATTTTGAATTAAAAGAGAAAATGATATTGCCAATAGTACCATAATGGTTGTTAATACAACAATAAAAATAGATGACCCATACATATCCATATATGTTAGTTTATCATAAATACTAAGAAGATAATCAGATGCTTTATTCAGTCCTATATTTGTATTTGTATTCCCTTTAATTATATTAGGCATATCAGGTATAGATGATGGTTTATATGTGCTTGATAGTGGTGGAAACCCATCTGATCCTAGACTTGAACCTGAACCTGGACCTGAACCTGGACTTGAATCTGAACCTGGACTTGTTTCTTTTAATAAATCTTCTAAACGATATCTTGAACTTATACTTGAACTACTCATATTATCTATTTATACTAATATATAAATGGATAATAATACTAACATATATATTTAAATTATTTTGTTAGTTCATCATCTTCCCAATCCCAAAAAATATGTGTTCCAATAGGTATTTTCTGATTTGATGTAATTAAACAAGAAACCCAATCAACCACATAATCTGGTTGTATTGTAGCATTCGCATAGTCTTTTACTTTAATAAATTTGTTAGTCTCTTTATCATAAATAAAGTGGTCGCCAGTAACAAAAATATCATCGCCATTTACACCACCACTAATCTTATAAAATGGCAACTTGTTAGGATTATCTAATTTCATAACAGAAAATACTTTGGAACCATCTTCTAATTCTACGCCTAAAGGTAGATCTTTCATTGAATATATAGCTCCATCTTTTGTTTTAACTTTGGTGTCAGGATGGAAACAAGATGACATAAATTTAATAGTAGATGAAAATGTTCCCGCACCGGCTCCAAGTAATTTAGTGAATCCATCTAACATAAAAATAAATGTTGTGATTACACCAATTATCTTAGCAACCATATCTTTTATAGCAATAATCATCTTTTGGACTTCTACCAATATAGCAGTAAAAATACCAAAAATATTTGGTATAATATCTGATACAAATCCTCTAATATTACTAAGTGCGCCACGAGCATTGTTAGTACTTTCAGTTGATGATTGAGCAAATGAAGCCAATGATGAAACCATATATGTCATTGGTTGTAAAATTGTGCCCATCATATTAACTTGTGTGTTTTGAACACAATAATTAAAATCAGCTCCTACATCATCCGAATATATCCAATAAGATGGATTACATCTATATTTATTCCAATTTTGTTTTATATCTGATGCTGAAGTATAATACATCATTAATGCGATTTGTGCTATAAACCCTAAATTAACTAACGCAAATATAAAATAATTATTTCCTGTAGGCATATAATATTATTATATATTTTTTATTCATTTCTTATTCATTTCTTACCTTTTATATCTTCTGCTACGTTTAGTGCGTTTAGTGCGTTTATTACGTTTAGTGCGTTTATTACGTTTAGTGCGTTTATTACGTTTAGTGCGTCTGCCTCCATTTTGCTTTGTTACTGGAGCAGGATTTTTCCAAGCATTATCATACTGACTATTAGCAACATTTTGAGCACCCCCTGCTGTCATCTGGGTATTTATCTCTTGTAACTGTGATCCTCCTGGATACGGAATATGTAATGGCTGGACAACTAGAGCTGCTGCTCCGCCATATAAAGACTTGTATCTTCGTCTATTGGCTCTTGAACCACCACTAGTTATACCAATTAAACTACTCATTTTAGCATTATTAGCAGCTATATTAGCATTTGCTACATCCATTGGTGAGCCACTTTTTGCTCCTATTGGCGTCTGATTAACTATATTTAAAGGCATTCCTGTATTAGGATCCGTATAAGTACTCATTTATATATAAAATATATATAAAATAAATAATAATACAAATAAAAGAGTTAAAAATAGTATTTTACTATAATACAAATACAATGGATGAAAATCAGAGACTTCATTTACAGAAAATGATTGCGGCAAATAATGTTGAAGACCAGACTGGATTAATCCGTGAGCTTAAACATAGCCATATTCTTAGAGAGAATGTCAATAATCTTGTTATGTTAAAAGCAAAGTATTTAGATGATCAAGATGCGCTTAATTTAGAAGCAATGTCAGAGTGTAATTTCTTGTTTACATATTATACTGACCTTTACAATAAGATTAGAAAGGATGAAATTGATTTAAAGATTTTATTTCAGTTCTTAGATGTATTAAATAAGATTGAGGATGGACATATTGACCAACACGAAGGTTCATATGAAGTTGGTTTGCTTCTTAAGAAAATATATGTAGATAGTGCGCTACGAAAGGCGGAGAAATTAAACGCAGAACATGCTCCTGCTGAGCCTGAGTATAAGGGTCCCCAAGTAGAAATATCTTGGAAGCAATTTAAGTCACTCAAAAAATAAAAAAATAAAAAAATAAAAAATAGGAATTATTATATATTTTGTATTCAAATTTTTACAAAATATATTTATAAATTTTATTAAATATCGTGTAAAGCATACTTATCAATCACTACTGCTTTTGTTACATTTTTTACAATTTTCTCAATATTATTTTTCTGTTCTTCTTCACTGACCCCAGACATTGAGTTCATAACTATTTTATTATATTGATCAAACTTTTTGGTTGTAGTATCTTTACATGTTGGATTTTCTTTAACCCAGTCATTTATTTGTCTTATATTCTTAAATGCTACACGTTTTATTGCGTCTTTAACTAATGGCTTATTATCTGTTTCTTTTATCCACTCATTATTATTTTTAATATATAATACCTCTCGCTTCGCATCACTACAATGTATAGGTCTCTTATGAATATCTAGAGCATTAATGCCTTTAACAAATATGTTAGATACACCATCAGCATATCCAATATGAGCAAATTCTTCTAAATCACTTAGATTCATTTTGATTGAATCAACAAATTCGTTAATATTCAAAGCATCTTTACACTGTTCATTTAAGAAAAAATTTAGATTAAATGACTTATTATTACAATTACTATTATTAATATTGTTAATGTTATTTATGTTATTTATATTATTAGTATTACTAATTGAATCTTTCTTAAGAAGTTCAATAATTAACATTTTAAAATCATGATGTTGTTCCATCATAAATTCTTTAAATGTCTTATTTTCATTTACAATTGTATTTATAATATTTTTATCAGGAATTACATTATTCTCAGCAATGATATTATTATCATTATTGATAACAATACAAGTATTTTTATGTTTCCAAAGTCCGCTTGTTGTTTTATATTGTTTTCCACATTTACAGTCTAAATGCGTTTTTTCGGTTTCCAACATTTTTCCATTGACTATTGAATGATGTTTACGAGTAGATAAATGACGGCTATAATCAAATTTATTACTGCTTTTATAGTCACAAGGTATACAACAATATTCTTTTGCGTTTTTTTGCGTTAAATTCATTTCCATTTTTTCCATTTACGCCTTAATATGTCCAAATACTTTATTTTTCAGAGAAAAACAAAAAAAATTATCATCACAAAATTTTCTTACAAAAAAAATAATTGTGACGGTTATGGTCAAAACTGAAAAAAACACTATTTTTCAAAACTTTTTTTGGGTTTTCATTTTTGGACATTTTTAAAAATGTCCAATTTTCATTTTCCTTTTTACTTTTTGGAAAAATTTTATAAGTTTTTAATAAAATAATTTTTTTTTTATTTTTTATTTAATTAAAAAAACTTAAACTAATAAAATAAATATATATAAATATAATTTACTAATATATATTTATATTAAAATAAAATGTCACGCAAAATAGTCACAAAAACATCACTTGTTATTGTAGAATCTCCAGCAAAATGTAAGAAAATAGAAAGTATATTGGGACCCGGTTATAAATGTATTGCTTCATATGGGCATCTAAGAGGTATTCAAGGTTTAGATGCTATTGATATTGAAAACGGTTTCAATATAACATATTCAATTATAGAAGAGGAAATCAAACTGAAACAAATAGAGCGTATTCGTAAGGAAATAGAAGCCGCAGATGACGTCATATTGGCAACAGATGGCGACCGAGAAGGGGAAGGTATTGCCTGGCATATATGCCAATTATTTAACTTACCAGTAGAAACAACAAAGCGTATTATATTTCACGAGATTACAGAATCGGCAATTTTATCTGCTATAAGAAACCCAACAAATGTAGATTTAAATCTAGTATACTCCCAACAAGCGCGACAAGTATTAGATCTTCTTGTTGGGTTTACAATTACACCACTATTATGGAATAATATTTCAAAAAATCACAAAGGCAGTTTATCAGCAGGTCGTTGCCAAACACCGGCACTAAGGCTTGTCTATGAAAACTATTTGGATATCAAGAAATCACCTGGTAAATTAATATATAATGTTAGTGGATACTTTACAAACCTAAATTTAGTCTTTGAACTTAGCAAGCAACTAACAAATATAGAAGAAGTTAAGAAATTACTGGAAATATGCGTATCAAATGATACAAAATTTATTTGTAATAAATCAACAGCAAAAAAAAGTATAAGAAAACCACCAGAGCCCTTAACCACATCTACTTTACAACAATTGGCTTCTAATGAGCTTCATTTGTCACCAAAAGAGACGATGAAATTAGCGCAACAATTGTATGAAGCAGGACATATAACATATATGAGAACAGATTCAAAAAAATACAGTAAGGAATTTATAGAAAAAATAAAAAAATATATAGTTGGAACATACAATGAGCAATATGTAAGCCAAACAATAGATACATTAGCATCAAAAATAGAGGCAGATAATACTTCTACTTCTACTTCTACTACTACTACTACTGCTACTGCCGAAGCACATGAAGCAATCCGCCCGGTATCAATAATAGCAAAAAGTGAACTAAGCCCTGACTTACCGCAAAAGGCTATTAAATTATATGAATTAATTAGAAATACTACAATTGAATCTTGTATGCCATCAGCACAATATAGCACTATTACGGCAACAATTACAATAAATAAAGAAAATATAAAAGAAGACAAGGAATTTATTCATAAAGCAGAACAAGCTGTCTTTAAAGGCTGGCAAATTGTAAATAATAAATTTACCGAAGAATCAAGCAAAGCATATAATTATTTTGTAAATTTGAAAGCAAATACTGAGATGATTTATAAAAAAATAGAAGCAAAGAATGTACTTAAGGATCTAAAACAGCACTATACAGAAGCACGATTGGTACAATTATTAGAAGAAAAAGGAATCGGACGACCATCTACATTTGCGTCGCTTATAGATAAAATTGAGGAACGAAAATATGTAGAAAAACAAAATATAGAAGGTAGACAAGTAGAATGTATTGATTTTTTGTTAGATGATACTAAGCAAATAATAGAAAATCCTTGCACTAAGGAGTTTGGAAATGAAAAGAATAAATTAGTGATACAGCCACTAGGTATTATTGTTATTGAGTTTCTTACAAAATATTTCAATACATTTTTTGATTATTCTTATACAAAAGAAATGGAATCAGACTTGGATTTAATTGCTACTAATAAAAAACAATGGACAACGCTTTGTGAAAATTGTAATAACGACCTAACTAAAATAATTAGTGGACTAACAAATTTGAAAAAATTTGAGATACAAATAGATGATTATCATACAATAATTATTGGTAAACATGGTCCAGTTATTAAGAAAACACAATTAGCAAATAATAACTTGAATAATAACTTGAATAAAAACAAGAATAAGAAAACAGATGTTGTATCATTTATACCATTAAAGAAGGGTATAGATTTAAAATCAATTAATGAATTTGAAGAGAAATACGGTAGAAAAATAGAGTTAGATGATATTATAGAACAAACGGCATCAACTAAAAGCGCACTTGGCAAATATAAAGGCCACGACTTATTTGTTAAAAGTGGCAAATATGGACCTTATGCGCAGTGGGGATCAGAAATGAAATCATTAAAAGAGCTGGATAAGCCTGCCGAAAAAATGGAATATATGGAGGTAATAAAATTTTTAGATAAGGATATATTAGATCCTACTAAGCCTGTAGGACTAGTTAGAGAGATTTCACCAAATTTAAGTATACGAACAGGTAAATTTGGGGATTATATATTTTACAAGAGACCAAGAGCAAAGAAGCCGGAATTTCTAAAGCTAAATGATTTTAAATCAGATTATAAGAATTGTGATAAGGATTTGTTAGTTAATTGGATAAAACAGACATATAAATTAGACATATAATTAAAGAACAATTGTATATTTACGCTCATTTTGTGGTCTAAGTAAAGTAAACTCTAGCAAAAAAGAATACTCAAAAAGGCCAAAATCAACTTTCTGACCATTATGGTAGCGCAAACGTATCTTAAGCTTTCTAATTCTTTCAGCAGGTGGATTAAAATGCTTATAAGGGTTCTGGTCGGAATCAAACCACTGTGATATAGGTGTTGTTGTGATAGGTATTTTAGCAAATGCCGAATTTACACGCCCATTGGTTTCATTAGTTTGTAATGTAAATTGGGACATATTATAAGGGCTAGTTTCATCAATACAGTTGAGTCCATCAATCTCCATATAAATATAGGCCGGTCCCATAAAATTAATCTTAGCAGGAGATTGTAAAAAATATACAGTAGCACCAGGTAATGTAGGAAGTAACCAGAAACCATTATCACCAGGATTAACGTCCCCATAAAAAAAACGTGGCACATTACCATCTATATTAACTGCTTCAATATTGTAACCAAATAATAAGTCATTAGGATTGTTTGAGAATGCTTCATATTCAGCAACAGATAAAGCAGTAGCCGGACAACGAGTAAATCCTAAATAAGCCGGCAGTCCCCAATCAGCTAAACTAGGTAACTGTTGTCTGCGAATACATTGAGTCCCAACAACTTCTTGATTATATTGATTAATATAGTTATTTGTTAGTTCAAACTGATCAGCATTATTACCAAACCATAGTTTTTGTCCAACACTATTATAAACAATACTAAAACGATCATATCCTGTAAATAATGCCAAAGCATAGTTATAAGCAGGTGTATTTGTAAAAAAGACAATAAGCGCATCTGAAACAGCCTGATTAAATTTGTTAGTTAGTTCAGTTGCTAACTGCTCTGGATTGTAAAATCCGGTTTCTATTCTAACAATATATTCATTAGCAAGAAGACTATATAGTCCAGCAAAAATTGCTTCGGTAAGTGGATCAGCAAATCCGTGATCACCTGGATTATATAATTTAATAAACTTGAAAGTCATTGCCACATTAAAATTTACCGGTGAAAATACATTATAATTAGCAGGGAAAGACCAAGTAGATAATTTGGCAGAGTAAACATTTAAATAGTCTTGGGGTAATTCAATCTCAAACTCACTAGAACCTGGATATTTTAATATATCTCTGTCTTCTGAATGAATAGATACATATTTTCTTTCAATATAATATTGGTTGGCATTTGGAATCAATGGATGTGTTGATGATGTATTAAAGCTGCTCATATAATAAAATAGTAGAATATATTTTTATATATTAGTTATTAAAATATATAAAACAAAATAAGTAATAAGTATCTATTATTTTATATTTTATATAATATAATTATAAAATGTCAAATGCGAATTATAATGGAAGAGTTGGAAATAATACATCAAATACTAGATACTTTACTCCAGGTCAACAGCCTGTTTTATGGACAACAACAACATATAGTGGCAAAACAGTCTTAACACCTATTTCAAGTAATTATGAAAATGTATATATTCCTGGAAATTTATATGTTGATGGTAGTATTATTAATCCATCTGACTTGATATTAAAGGATAATATAAC
>JACCDO012041733.1_pt1 | contig 15691 bp, 9 predicted proteins | sample 7446101 | NCBI WGS metagenome assembly JACCDO01 (sample SAMN15323440, study PRJNA562643) | freshwater metagenome | isolation source: river surface water | place: USA:Blue River Watershed | collected 2017-08-16
CAATTTATTTGCCCATAGGCACGTATATATGCCAGATCTTGTTCTGCGACCAATCTAGTTTTATCGTAGCCAATGCGTTCGTCAGAGATCTGAATGTTTTAATGCCGCTGTTTGAGCAAGGTGTAACAGGTACAGCTCTTTGCAAAGCTTCTCCAACTATGAAAGGCCTAAACGTTCTGAGCTTTTTCATTATCGTTCTGTTCATCATCCCACTGCCAATCTTCCTCATGTCTGCCGTTCGCAAAAGTGTACCAACAGGAAATATCGAAAACCCAGATATTATTTACGATGCTGATGGTGAAGCAGTGCCTTTCACGGATAAGGTGTATAATGATATTGTTGAAAACGATGTAAACCAGCAGCTCTCCCCTTTCCGCAGCTTGTATCAAGGATTTGAAAAGAGATTTCGTATGTACAAAATCATGATGTTGCTGTGGAAACTGTTACTGATCGTTCCTACTGTGGCCATGAACGCTGCAGCTACTTATTCAGGCAAACAGACGAATGCTGCGGTGTTTCAGTTCGTTATTTTGCTGTTTCAAGCCGTGGGTTTCTACTTCATCTCTCCCTTCGTTGATGCTGGGCATGATTTTATGGATGAATCCGGACGTATCACTGCGGCAGTTGTTGCGTTAGGTGGTTTGTTTGCTGCTATGCGAATAGCCAATGGCTTTACTGATTTTCTCGGAACGATAATCATGATCGTCAACATCGTGAACTCGCTCATCATGGCGTACTTCACGGGTATCGGTTTCGGGTCCGTACGTGTGTGGTTCAAGAACAAAACAGGACGATTCACTTTCAGTGATTCTTGCAAAAATCAAAAAGATTTGACTGCTGTTACTGCTCTTAAGCAATGGGACCGCCATAAGGAAGTCAAGCACAGAGTGTGGCAAGCTTTTTGGAATGGAATAATTTTGAGGAAATGCGGTGAAGACGTTCCACAGCGTCTGGTGAAGCTGCAGAAGGACGTCGTGGACAATGGACTGAAGTCTATCGAGACTCATTGGGCAGGACAGCGCGATGCAGCAATTGCTAATGCGCGTCAAACTCTTCGCGCAGACATGGAAGGCATTGATATGTACTGGGATAAACCCACCGGCACCCTCGATGGTCGCTTGAATTCAACAACATTTTTTGGCAAACTTATTGTCACTCCCTATCCCTTTAGTATCCGTATCTGCTATGATGACTGCGATGATGTGAGCATTCTCCGCACTGACAGCGATATCCTCAAATTTGTTGAAATAAACAACTCACCTGAAGTAAAAGCGAAACGCGAAATTCGCAAAAACTTGCGTATTATGGCTGAGTGCAGAGTAGTATGTCATTGGCCGTTTTCACGTTGGGAGACCCATACTGTAGAGGATGGGTTTGATATGGTGACTGTCAAAGATGCGGATGGCAAAACCCGCCAAGAGAAGGTGACGCACTTTTCCACTATTAGCGTTGAAGTGAATTATACGAATGGTGTGATAGGTCTCGGCGTGAATGCACATGAAAGCGGTGGTGATGCATTACATGCGCGTGGTTTTAATGTGTGCATGAACTATGGTGATGGAAATGGTAAAGCCAGAAAACCTAAGACCGGCCAGACGTTCGAACTGCACGGACAGTCTGTGTCCATGCCCGGTTCCCACTTTGAGTTCAACGACTCGTTCTTAATGAGTGCAGGCTTACGTCGTTTGTTTGATATCGGGAAGAAGGAAATCGCATCGAATATGGCCACATTGTTGAAGAAAGAGCAGGATTACCGCTCTCACATCATGGCTACAGAGGAAGCGCAAAACCTTGTTCTGGGCGATGGATTCTGGTATTTTGTCTATAACGACTACAAGCTGGACCGCCCAACTTTAGAGCGTTATTTGACCACTCAAGAGTCTAATCCAATTCTTAAATCTATTCCTACTGAACATGCGGCTGGTCTAGACTACGTGTACAAGAGGTTGAGCATTATTGCCTTGAGTGACGCGCAGGAGTTGTGGTATGTGTTTTGGGAGGATTTCTACTTCCAAAACAGAGATATGGCCATTTTGCAAGACAAGTTGATATTCTTTGATCCTACCAGAGCTACATCTGTTCCTTATCGCCCAATGCTGCGCGAGGATCTCGAGAAACAGCTGAAAAAACACAACCTTTGGACCGAGGGAGATGAAAACTCTTTCTTCCACAGATACTTGCCCTGCTTCTTCAAGCAGTACTTCAACAAAAATATTTTAGATGCTCTATATGAGAGGCTTGATGCTGCACAGGGTGGCACGCATCAAGTCGTATCGCCTCTGATGAGCGCACCGTCCGCTCCCTACGCTCAGCCGAGAGTGTAAAGGTCTTGACAACCTTGCATAGCTATTGGGTATATGATATACGCGCTGTGTGGCCTATGAGTGACGAAACTTATTACTTTTTCAATATAATTAATCATATAGTTGACATTACAATCTACATGCACTGCATCAAAGTACACTGAAGGACAGCCTCGAGCTGAAGCAGTCGGCGGCCGTTGCCGTCGATGGGATCTCTGCGATTGTGGGACGCAGATCTAGTGTTCATTCCTGTACGGGGACCTGAAAGTCTTTTAGAACAAGAGTGTTTTTAATGCTTTTATCGATGTGATAAGTGAATCCAAAAATTGGTTTACATTCCTCGTCTTGAGAAAAGGCTGCTGTGGTGGGCTTTTGAAAACTCCAACTCAAGAGATCGCGAGACGTTTCAGATGTGTTTGCGCCCCCAAAGTGAAAAAGCTTAGCGTCGAAGAGAAGAATATCTCCGGCACTTAATTCAGCATAAACTGGTGTGGGAGGTACTAATTCCTTCACATCTTCTAGCTCATCGACTCTGGCGTCTGTACCGTGGCGCTCTCCGTGTGCCTGGTATCCAGTGTGAACCATATCGCCATAAGAATCATAAAAAGTATCTTCACCGCTATTGACATGGCGTCTATATTTGGTGTGAAAACTCCTCTGATTACTTCCAGTGTAAAGGAATGTTGGACCGTCTTGCACTCGAATGTCCCGCAATGCGAGCATAGCAGTGAGAATGACCGTCTCATCGCTTCGTCGGTCACAACGTGGAAACATTATATCAGTATGTACTGCTTGTGCAGTAGCTCCCGGTAAAGCAAGCACCGCGCTTAATTCCACCAGTGGGCTGCATTTATTCGGCAACTGGGTATCTAAAAATGGACGCATATAAGTGATAGATCCATTGAGTAGGGACCGCAGGTTCGGAGTCATCTGCAGCGCTATACTGTGCCGTTTTGTAGGCGAATTCACGGCATGAAATTTTCGCCAAAATGCATAAGCAAACGTGTTCACTCTGCTTTTGAACTGTGACGTTACCTCTGAGGCTACTTTCTTGACAATATCGAGATTATAATGGGTTGCTCGCTGTAATGATTCCACTTTAGGCATTTTTATGAGTACATATCCATTTTTTTCCCAATCGTTGACTTGATCTTGAACGATCGGGTTAGAAAAATGAGCAGGCATAGCTCGTTTTGAGCCTTCATAAGCCAGCACTTCAGCAACAACGCTAAAATTCCTACAACGCATTCGATTAAACGATTTTTTAATACAAAGTCCTGTCTTCATATCACTCAAAACAAGAATTTGCACCTTTCGTTCTGATAACCCTGCGAAATCTTCTCGCGGGTGGCCTTTTTGCTAACGAATGAAAATCACAAAGTTTTGAAGCGAAACTTCCTATTTTTCAAGGGTTAGGGTAACAATTCCACGAATTAAAGTCTAAATTGTTTCGTGATTTTATTCCAATTTTCTGTTCGAAATATGGAAATAACGCCGGTGCGAGGATTTTTTCTCGTAATCGCTCTTATCAGCGCTGCATTACAGTGGTTTGGTGTCTTTGGATTCGTAGCTCAGTCCATGCATGAGCAGGCTATGGAGTTTAACAATGTTTATACTTCCACTGACGAAGATGACAAAAGGACTGCTAAAAAGACGGAGCGAGGGAAGAAAAGTGAATAAATTATCTCTTTTCCTGATATTTGTTTTGTTTTTGGATTGATTGTTGTTCGTGTGTTCAAACATTTAGATTATATGACTTTACATAGCTAAGTATTATGGGTAAATAACTAGCAATAATAAAATTGATGCAAAATTTTTGCTATGTGCCAGTTTTCTACAAAATACGTTACACTATAATCATCTTTATGCAAAAAAAGCAGTCCGTAAAAAAGCCATGCTAAGCGCATGCAGCGCGCATAGCGCATACGCTAGTGTACCGCTGCTGTATTTGCTTGTAAAGTCTGACAACCAAATTTGAAATAGCGATGGTGGGCACATCAGCCATGGTAACGGGTTGAACGCAGCAGCCAGAGCAACAAACACGATGCGGGAGCTCGCTTTCAATGGATTACCTTCCCCTCCATGTATTATATACAGGGTCCATAGAGCAGCTGCGCATAATAGAGCAAGAGGATGAGCAAGCGCATGAAAATGACCTCCGGCATGCATGCACAAAATCAACAATGCCCCGCTAACCACACCGCTGTACGCGAGCGCTCCGTCAGATCCGGACTCAGAGCGAGCATCGCTCTGCATTTCCGCTCGCTTGGTCGATCGGCGACTCAGCCACAAAACTCGCAACCCACTGATAGCACAAGCCGTGCTTAGCATCTGTGCAGCCACATGGTCGCTTGATCCAGTTCCGGCGGGCCACACGATTCGATCTGACGGAGCCATCAGCAGCAGCGCCAACGGGAGAGCATCACCCAGCGCATCGCGCGTTGCCATGGATAATTGGATCAAAGGCTGACGGGAAGTCACGCTATGGAAGAACTGCAGCAATGGCAGCAACGCTAGCAGCAGCGGGAAGGCCATCTCTCCAAGCCCCACAAAATAGGCGCCTCCATTCATCAGGTAGTAGAAGGAATGGGAGTGGTGCAACTCCTCGTGCAACTGCGAGAAAGCTCTTTGTGTAAGCAGTAGTGCGTCGAGTAAAGCATGGATATTTATGGTATTTGATTCCACGCGTAAACTTATTGCATCTATGTCTACAGCTAGAAATTCGCCGTGCAAGCCGTCGGGACCGGTCAACTGCGCAACCCAGAAAGACAGCAGCCCCTGCAGCCGCCGCAAGTGTCCTTCTATGCTTGCACCTGGTATAATGCATCTCAAAATCTTAACCATCCAAATTGGAAGTGTGCTGCCTGCATATGCACGTAATGCTGGAGGAGGAAACAATGTGAGCATCGCTGCCACCATGTCCATGTTGGGAAGAGCTCCCCCAGACCCTACTACCCGCAATGAATATTGCCCAGCTTTATCTGAATCAGGCCGAATTCCCAGAACATGTGGTGAATGTAGCTTCTCAGTACCTTTGCTTTGATCTCGAGCTCGTGAAGTGTACCGTATGTTGGTCAGATCCACTGCAAACGCATCTCGCAGCAATCCTTCGTAGGCGCCCACTCGATGGGTGTACTGGTCAAGCCAATGCCTCAGCTTCGCGGACCGTCGCGCCCCACCAGGGAGGTTAGAAGTTATCGTAGATGCACTTTTTGAACGGATTTCCGTTGTAGCAGCAATCGACATCTCAGAAGTCACTTCGCATTCTCCGGAACGCACACAATCCACCGGTACCAGCAGAATGATGACTCTTCGGGATAACCAGGTCGCATGATGCAGCGCCTCCGTCAAACGCATTGCAAGCTCAATTGCAGCAGAATGAGACATTTGTTTATCATCATTTATGTTAAGGCTGAATTCTTCATAATTATTTTCTCGTTGCAGTACACTTGCGTAAGTGATGGCAATTACAGAAACCTCAGCGCTAACAGGCTTGGTCACTGAGTCTAGCACTATCTGCACTATTCGTTCTTCAACTGGGATACTATCTTGCACGTCAGAACTTCGAGTATCCGAGCACGATGATGCACCAATTGCCAGCACTTGTTGACAAAGCTGAGCATTCATCAATTGTAAGTCCATTGGAAATGTATTTAATGGAAGCAAAGTTGAATCCAGAACTTGATTTTCGTCTTGAAACGAAGAATGGCGCCAAATATTAGCATCTGGGTCAGAGACTTTCATATTTGTGCTGGAAAGCACTTGCACTGAAAACGCATTCTCATCCACATACATGCTCCGCGCCTTGAACTCTCCTGTGCTAAGTGACACACTTGGATATAGCAAGGGAATCCATAAAATTGATATTATCCAGCATACAATAAACAATACTGCGATCTTTTCCATGATTTATAATAAGGATTTTGATCTGATTCGTTTTAAAGCAACAAAATCTCTCAAGCCATGATGAGGAATGCCCAAAAATCGTTCTGAAATGTGCCTACTCAACTACTTTACCGGGGACATGAAATTTGCCTCAGTCGCTAAAATGTGATTTCAATCGAAAAGGATTGAAAGTGGGCTCTAAGCCATGCACTCACCTCAGCAACCTTGTAAATTTTAAAAAGAGCCGGGTTTGGCAATCAGATTGCCTGTGATGACCGGAAGAATGAATGCTCTATCAAATTGTATTGTGAATGTTACGCGCTTGCAAACGCCTCCATATTCTACACTGGATCCGTTCCTCTTTTGTGTGTATCATAAAGACGAATTCCCCGCAGGTGGTGCGCAAATGCAGGCGCCGCGAGTTGGCAACGGCGCTGATTTCGATCCATCCGCGAAGTATAGAATGTATCATGGCACTAATGTTCCAGGCTTTCCAGCTCATCCTCATAGGGGATTTGAAACGATAACTGCAACAATAGATGGAATCATAGACCATTGTGACTCAAAAGGTAATGCCGGTCGATATGGCTTCGGAGATAATCAGTGGATGACCGCAGGGAAAGGCATTCAGCATGCCGAAATGTTTCCGTTGCGAAATCAAGCCGCAAATAACCCGACACGTTTTTTTCAAATTTGGCTGAATTTGCCCGCGCGATCGAAAATGGTTGAGCCTTTTTTCACAATGCACTGGTCAGAGGAGGTCCCGAAAATCACAAGCGAAGATGGTCTAACAAGTGGAACTGTCTTTGCTGGAGAATTAGAAGGAAAGAAAGGTTTAAGTCCACCACCAAATTCCTGGGCAGCTGATCCACGCAATGAAGTCGCGGTATGGCATTTAAGTTTAAAGAGTGGAGCAGAGTTTACTCTTCCATCTGCGCAAGAAGGTCAAGCTGTCAATCGGCAATTATATTTCATCGAAGGAGCGAATCTTGTCGTTGGGGGCACTGCTATTTCAGATCACGCCCTTGTTACCCTCAATGCTGGAGTTGAAGCTCCCTTGAGAAATCCGGGTGCAGACTTGTGCGAAGTGCTCGTTTTGCAAGGACGACCAATCAATGAGCCTGTAGTGCAGCATGGGCCTTTTGTTATGAACACTCGTGCAGAAATCCAGCAAGCTTTCGCTGACTATCAGCGTACAGAATTTGGCGGTAAGTGTATAGTTTGATTCCTCTTTGCGTGAATGGATTTTAGTGGTCTGAAGTATTGGATCTCTTCTCGGTATCGGCGCTGAGTAATGGACGAGGGGGCACTGTGGTGGTCACACTGCGAAGTGACGATCGCCGCATCGGTGCTCACCTATCAACTCTCGCCTACAAAGCGTTTCTGCTCGCTGCCCCTACGTTTTGACATTCGTGCACTATGTGCACCATGTGCTTGTCAATTAACCAGGACGCGTAGAACTACGTTTAATGTGCCCTTTCGACTCATGCATTGTTTCATCATATTTACTTACTTCTTGCTCTTTTTTCGCATTTCAATTTGCTGTCGTCCTGCCATAACTCCTTCTGTGCTGTGCTGCAGGTTGGCCGTGGAAAGCGAGTGATTACGTGTTTCCTCGCGAGAAAGGACGCTTTGCTTTGCAAAATGGTGTAGAAACCTACCCCCCATCAATGTTTCAATGTGCACCGCAGGATATGAGTATAAAGCAACTAAAAGAGGCCGCGGCCAAGGCTGGCATCGTAGACCAGACGAAAGGGTTCAATGAGAAGAAGGAGTACGTAGATTTGCTGGTGGCATATCATGCAAGCAAGCCGCATTCCTAGCTTCATTGATATTAGTTTAAAATGTAAAATATGTCATTGTACGTAGATGTGTCGAATTTCATTTTTTTATTACTGATTGATACACTTGCATGCATGGCTTACACTCGTACATACTAACATACTAGATTCAAAAAGCAACAGGATTAGTAACGTGCGACAGTTTGCACATAAAAAGCTCATACACATTCACGCAATTTGAATACTTAAAAGGTCTCAGCAGTTTTGGATTTCTCAGAAATAAGTGTTCTGATTGGAAAAATCATATTTTACCTTCATTGACCTCAGACAGCACAGCACGCACGAACAATGCATCAGGCGAAATTGACAAGCATTTATTTTATTCGCACTTACCTCATACATTTTAAATATTTATTCTTATTTCCTTAGATCGCGTTGTGGAGGAGGAGTGTATATCCCTTCGGCCTGCAGCTCGGCTTGCAGCGTCGCCACAGTCTTCGCGGTCAGCACATCACAGATGTCACTAACATGCCTAGAAAGTTGTAGCGCGTAATCTAAGACATGTAAAGCTTCTTGAGTTGCACCCCGATGTAGCAGCCCTTGTGCCACATCGATTTGTGTCAGCGCAAAGCTAGGATCTATCGCAACTGCGCACTGCAAGTGTCGATCGCTTGTCCCTGGTTGGCTCATCTGCTGGTACGTGCGAGCGGCATTCACAAAAGGCAGTGGGTTGCTCGCATGTAAGCGATGTGCAGCCTCGAAGCAACTTAGACTACCTACTAAGTCCCCTAGCTGGCTCAACACTTCGCCATAACAGAGCAGCAAATATAATTGCTTGGGATGCTGCTGGCAGGCATTCCGCAGAACATACAAGGCCTCATCTGGTTGCTGCGGCGCGTGTCTATACAACGCCACGCCTTGCAACGAGCTGATATTGGCGTGTAATAAGCGCAAGAATTTACTTAACTCTTCCCCTTCTGGAGTCTTTTCAACTCCATCTTCCTCATCTTGTTCCTCTCTGTATTGCATGCGCTCCACTTCGCGACGAGCCTCTGCCAGCGTGTCGATCGCCTCGTCGTAGCTCAGCTCATGAATATCCAGCTCTGCATAATGTAACATGGCTGCACACATTGCAGCAGCTCGTAAACCTCCACTATGCCCATGTACCGCTTGCGCTCCCCGCACGGCGGTATCCAGAACCTCCCGTGCTTCCTGACGCTCATCCATGTCTACTAACAGCGCACCAAGCTTAATCGCTGCATCCACTGATGCAAGGGTCTCTGGACCAGCCTCCGCAGCATAAAGGGAAGTAGACGGAAGAGGTTGAGCTCGAAGCGAGGTACGCAGGCAAAGCACAGAGCCCTTCGCATCCCCCAACAGGTAAGCCGCAACGGCACACAAACTAAGCAGACGTGCTCGTAGTGGACCAGATACATTAATAGACTCAGGCTCCTGTTGCTGCTCATTCTCTTCCTTTTCGCAAACTTCCTCGTTGCTGCTACAGTCGGAATCTTCATCTTCCCAAACCTCTTCCTCCTCTTCGGCTACTGGTGTGACCTCGGCGACATGTGCTGTCACTGGATGGAATCGCACGCCGGTCAGATGAAAAACGCGCGCATCCATTAAAATTTTGACGAATGCAGCAAATGCGCCAGAAGCTGGAGCTTCCTTTGCTAGTTCCAACATAGGCAAGACGCGCATCGCATCAGCACCAGACGAATAAGCTGTGCTGTCAAGTTCGCTGTCATCGCGACAAGCACTGATCTCACACAGGCCTTGCAGCGCTAGTGTATGAACATTCTGCGGAGGATTAAATTTTTCCAAAAACAGCTCCCTATCAGTCAAGACAGACACGTTTATGGTGGAGCCGTAGTCCATTTTGTGCTGTTCTTTCGCAGTCTGTTTGTGAGCGTACGCCGCTGCGAGGAAGCTTCTGCCATCGAGATGAATGTCCGGAGCAGAGCTCGCAGCATTGGCACACTCTTTCGTTGCAGCTTGCAGCAAATCGCATAGCTGGCGCAGCAGTCGGTATGCTTGCCGGTCGTACGCATGACAATCAGGGCTTCCAGCGTCGTTTTCTTCGACCAGAGGGCTTGACGTTGAATCGAGCAACTCACTTGGCGGTAGAGGAAGCTCCGCAGGAAAATGTGATGCAGCATCGCTTTCGTCAATGTCCTCCATTGAGGACCCAGTTACAGGCGTAATTTGGTCTGCAACACCCGGCCCGCTGCAGAGCGAGGCATCCAGTAGGGCCCAATGCAAGTTCGCCAATTCGGCGATTTGCTCGTCGGATATTGACTCGTGGGCTACATAATCAAGGAGAGGGGGGACCTGAAACGCAAGCGCAGGTGGCAAGTAGCCGGCTAAGTATGCCTGCACTAGCCATGCTTTAGGCAGTCTGAGCGAGGGCGCACCATCCGGATCGACAGCCTCCGCATCGGCGTGCTTATGGCGAAATTCAGCTTTTGCAGCAACTCGCGATGCTTCCCGCGCTGCATCTTCAGCTGCTCCTGCAAGAGATAGATCAGTAGAACCTCCTAGCAAAAATGCAGCAAGAGCATCTTTGGCGGCGGAGCGCAAAGTATGACATTCCGGGACGACGTCGTAACCCTCAGAGCCGTCGTCGTGGCTCGATCCCCGTCCAGCGTGTCGCTCTTCAGAGGATTTGATCTCTTGTGTATATTCGAGCTCACATTGACCTGCTATGCCGCCTATAGACGCGCGGCAAGCATAGGCTGGAGTGCAGTACATGTCGAGCCCGATGGCTCGATCACACAAGCTGCGCGCCCGGAGCAACAACGGGCTTGTCAGTGGGTCATCCGCTCCGGTGGGAGCTCGATAGTCCAGGCTGGCTTGGCGCTCCTTGAATGTTTCCAACAAATAGACAGCTCTATCACATAACAGACGCGTATGCAGTGCCACAGGGATGCCCAGTGCACGCACGATGTCTCCGTCGTCGTCTCCGGGCTCTAATTCTACTTCCATTTCTCGATTCCAGATTTCTTCTTTCTTCTCTTTTTCTTCACCATCCTCCTTATCATCCTCGTCTTCGCTACTATTATCATTTAAGCTATTACTCACATTGTCCTCATCGCTACCGTCGTCGCAGTATTCGGAGCTTACGGTTCCCTCAGGTCCAACACAGACTACCTTGCGCAGAGCCATTTGGGCAGCTCGCAGAGCCCTTCGAATCGTAACTGCGGCTCGCAAGTACCCTCCTTCTCTACCACACGAAGCGCGTCGCTTGGCTTGAGTTTGAGCTTTTGTCAATCTGGTTATAACTGCGAGCTGCACCGCGGTCCTATGCGCTCGAGCCGCCATCTCCGGGTCGGTGGGCTCACTATGGCCAATTTCACCATTTCCCTCAGAGCCCACGCCTGAGTCGAGATGCTTTAGTTTGGCTGCAGCGGCTGTTATCCATTCTGCATTTCGCAACTGCAACACGGCGGACACCACGGGATCCACCCCAACGGACACGGACAGCTTGAACGTGCCGTCGTCACGCAAAGAACTCGATCCTTGCTGGGGTACATACTCAACACCTGCTCTAAGCAGATCAAGAAGCGAAAGGCCTGCTTTAGGCACATCTATTTGAAATCGTCGAGCAAGTACATCAGTGACTTCGGGACTTGTACCGTACAAATCAAGCAAAGTATAATACTGTATGGGTGTTAGGCGCACATCGGTTGGTGGCAGCGTAGGCACTTGAATCACTAGAGCGCTTAATAGCGCGTCAACCGTCTTGATGGATAACCCCCCTGCAGAGTGAGATGTATATGACATACCTTCTCTAGAATCCGAAACAGTTGATCCATGCTCTTCAATGCCGTCTGACTGAATTGCAGGCAGCGACAGCTGCTGCATATCCACCGGAGCGAACGCTCTTCGCCGAATTTGCACTGATGTCATCTGACTTGCAACTTCATCACGACTATATTTGGAGCTCCAGCATTTTGGAGGATCTATCCCTTCTCCAATAGTAGCAATGGCATCCAAAACTCGAGCAATCAGGACTGCTGTCACACCTGGTGTGCACAAGTTCAGTGACGGAATATCGCCATCAGCCCCGCTCATTTCCACGCGACCATACAGCCAAGTTTCAGATGCGGTTAAAGGCATGACAAGTTTTTCCTGCGCGGCTGAATGCAAAGCTGCAGTTGCCGATGACAATCGTACACTTACTGGCATCTCTATCACATCAGGTGTGTTCAAAAGCTTGGCGATAGATTCAGCCTCTGCTGATATCGTGGAAATTACATCTTGATCTTTATCTACTTCCAAGAACTGATGCATCGATGCTGCTACCCTATCGTCTGGGATACCCTTGCGGGCATAAACAGCACGTGATACGACCTCCTCCCAAGAACGAAAAACTCGCGTGTATTCTTCCAACGCTTCTCCATTTCCCAAAATATGCGCTATAGGAAAATGATAGATGGTACCTATTGGTACAAGAAGTAGCTGCGCTGCACAAGCGATATCCTTGTAAGTCTCGAGGAATAGGTCCTTGCTCACTGGATTTGCAACACTGAAGAAGACTTCTTCATCATCTTCTGCATGCTTCATATTGATTAGTAAGTGCTTAAAACTTCTTTTGTCAAATATGTAGCTTTTCTGAAAGTAGCAAACGGCGACGCATCCTTTTGGAGCTCTCTCCCAGCGATTTTTGGTTGCCCACCCATGTGACTTCCCTCTTTTCCAAGTTTTCAATGGATTTTATTCAGTAAAACTAGATTAATTACACATCAAAATAGACGTACATAAAATAAACCACTCAACCCACGCACTGCCATTAGAGCTGGTATATATATCATATATACCAGCTTTAAACATACATCATATATATGTATTAAAGTTGGTTGAGATGCAATTTGTTGTAATGATTCAACGGGACATTGACTGAGGCCACCTTAGCCGAGCGATAAACTTTGCTTTTGTTTGCTATAATATTGTTAGAGACTGTGGAAAATGATTTGCCGGAAGGCATCCATGCAGCTACCTGCGACCTCGGCCGTTTTTCGGGCTCGCGATAGGTCGGTAAAGGCAGTTCGTCTGGCAGGACAGCAACAGGATATTTCAGTGAACCATTGCTCGTATCTTTCGAACTGCGGCCGTGTTGAGAATAAGCGGAGGAACCTGTGTTTGTTGCGATCAACGGCTTGCCCACGTCTCGCCTCTTTGCGGCGGCACCTGCACCGCTTGCAAAGGCCATGCCAGCATGAGCTGCAGCATCGTAGCCGTAGCTTGCTCCGAGTGGTAGCCCACGTCCCTGCGGAGGCGAACCTGGCGGGCCTTGTGCTATGCGAATGTTCGGACTGCTGCTGGGCCTCTCGTGACGAGCAACCAGGGCGGTTGGACCGTCTGCGGCAGCCGGAGTAAACGCCTCTGTCATCTCTGAAACGGCTTGACGGTAGGCCTTGCCTGCACTGCGCGCATGCAACTCTTGCAATTCTTGTGCAGCGCCTTTCCCGTGAATGCCATGAGCTGAACGTGAACGCTGTGCATTGGCTTTGGAAACAGGCTCCGTCGACATCGGCACCAGTGTGCTGCCGCTAGCAGCTTGTGAGAGCAATCGCGCATGTTGTCGTGCAACTTCAGCTTGTGATTCCAATGCATGATGCGATGCGCGACGAGACAGCACACCCAGTGCATCGCTGAATGAGACGGTCGCATCGTTCTCACCCTGTCGTTCCTCCTCATCGTTTCTTTCGTCGTCCTCCATGTGAGCAGGCGCTTCTTCCAGCTTTGCTTCCCATAATCCCTCCTCTTTGAGCAACCGGCCCGTTTGAGCCAGTGTCAATCGATGTGAAACTTCGCGAGCTCTTTGCATCAGCTCGTCAACCTGCACGACTGGAGCGGCCTGGGAAACCCTCGAACGCTGAGACGGGGTCAGCGCCTCCCGAGGCGCAGCACCCCCGGTGCCAGAGTAGGGGTCGTAAGGCAACCTCACGCGGCCAGATAAGCGCAGCACGCGATCACGAGCTTCCTCTCTCGCAAGAATCTGAACGTGAGCCGCATTGTCACGGCAAATAGAATTTACATGAAAAAGATAAATGTACAGAGTTAGAAACGATGCTTATGGATATATCTGAGGAGATTAATCGCAAATCAAATGCAAATACTTACCGTTGAGCAAATTTCGTCGTTAACTGTAACGAGCATTTTTAAGTACCTGACGACCGCAGCGAACTGCTGCTGTTGTTGAAGGATTTGCGCTTGCAGTTCCGCTACCTGATCTTCCGTTGCATGTACAGCGCACGCTAATCGTTCGCGCTGCAATGAATGCTTAGGCGGGAAGGCATCAATCTGTTTTTGCAGCTTATCTCCTTTATCGAAAGCCGCGTTCAACTCACGATGCCGATCGTCATTGCCGCTGCGCAAATGCTGCAGAGTGGACCGTAATTGTACCAGATCGTCCTCTAAACTCGATTGCAGCTGTCGGTTGTGCGTCATATCTACTTGAATTGTGCGGGTTTCATTGTCGAGATGCAACAGGCGGACATCCCACTCTGCGACATCCGAACGCAGAGCATTGTGCGTTGCTCGCATCGCGAAGAGTTGTTCCGTATGCCGTAATTGAGCCTCCCCACGCTTGCTGCTTAATGCATGTCGCTTTTCTTCATAAGCAGCTATTTTGTCTTTAATGTCTGCACTTTCCGTCTTATATATCTCTATTTCGTCCTCCATCGCCTTTGCACGCTCTTTCAGTTCCCGAAACGCTGTGGTAACAACGCTGGGGTTGGCGGAAACACGCTGACCGCCCCAATATTGAGGAGATCCTTGAATATGATCTTTCATTGGCGGAGAGCTTGAGTTCTTTTTTTCTTGTGGACTTTGATATTTAAGAGTAGAGCTAGGTCCTGCTGGGTAATTCTTCTTGCCGAGTGTTGCTGCAGAAGTACTAATTTTATCATTCGCGCTCGCTTTCCCGCTGTAAAATTGGTCTAACTTGTCTATAAATACTCGCGAACTTGCACTATGCATACTTGGCGGCGAAACAGGTGGACTGAAGGCTAATCCTCCACGTGAACCAGGCATGTGATGAGCTAATGTCCTGTTGGCGCTTATTTGTGCGAAATAAAGATTTGATTATTTGGCTGCTGTCTTTGTGAGATAAAAGAATTCAATTTTTTCTTTATATCTTGTTCGTATTTGCAATCAATCGAAAGGCATTCTTCTTTAACCCGCAAGTATTTAGAGGTCCAAACTGATATTATATCCCGAACTCGATCTGCAGTGGTTTCAAGAGTTATAACACAACATAGCAGTATTTCTTGGCGAAGGAGACAGTTCGGCTTATTTAAGACGCTGTTTTCCTTAAAGAAAAGATTTCTCGTAACGATGAAAAAAAAGTTATAACTAATGATCGTTTGCTAGTTTACAGTATCGATTAGAGGTTTGGAAATTTTTTTAGTAGGTACCGACAGCTCTTTTGAGAGCTGAAGGACTGAAAGCTGCAATGAGTCAAGTAATATCAATTCGAGCGATGTCTGCTGTTGAGGCAGCAGTGAATGATTTGCAGGTGGTTGCAATCCAGCTCATTCGTTTTTTGCATGAAGAGTCAGCAGTGGAAACTTTAGATCTCTGTGGTCAAGGTTAGTATCAATCAAAAATTGTCCTTCCACTTTTGGGCCGATGATGATCAACATTATTTCATCGTTCTAGAGCTACGGCTTTGATGAAAAATATGGCATTAGACTGAGGCTAGATTAATAATTCGTG
>JACCDO011214081.1_pt1 | contig 15688 bp, 16 predicted proteins | sample 7446101 | NCBI WGS metagenome assembly JACCDO01 (sample SAMN15323440, study PRJNA562643) | freshwater metagenome | isolation source: river surface water | place: USA:Blue River Watershed | collected 2017-08-16
ATATAGACGCACCAGTCCTGAGCGTGCCTCTTCCAATTGGGCATCACTGTAGTTAATTGGACTGCGATAGTGTGCTTTGAGCATAAAGAATCGAATGACTTCTGGATCAAAACTTTTTAGAACATCTCGAATGAGAAAAAAGTTTCCCAGAGACTTGGACATCTTTTCTTCGTTGACCCGAATGTGGCCATTGTGCATCCAATAATTGACAAATGGCGCATCATCGGGGGTGCGATTTTTGCCATACAAAGCACCTTCACTTTGAGCAATCTCATTCTCATGATGAGGGAACTGTAAGTCAGCGCCACCGCCATGGATGTCAAAGTGCTCGCCCAATAAATCACAAGACATCGCGGAGCATTCAATATGCCAGCCTGGTCGTCCTTCACCCCAAGGTGATTTCCAGCGCGTATCTGCCGGCTCTTCTGGTTTAGCACTTTTCCACAATACAAAATCGAGAGGATCACGTTTACCGCTTGATACTGCTACTCGCTCACCTGCATTAAGTTCATCTAATGTTTTACCAGAGAGACGACCATAATCAGGAAGCAAGCGCACCGCAAAATTGACATCACCATCATCAGCTTGATAAGCCAATTCATTTTGGATGAGCTTACCAATCATGCCTTGCATTTGAGCGATGTAATCCGTTGCTCTTGGCTCCAGATTAGGGGACATCAAACCAAGCTCATCTGAGTCGGCATGCATGGCATCTATGAAGCGTTGGGTCAGGGCTGAAATGGACTCACCATTCTCAATAGCGCGATTAATAATCTTATCGTCAATATCGGTGATATTGCGCACATACAGGACTTCGTAACCGCTTGCCCGCAGCCAGCGTACGACCATATCAAAGACAATCATGACCCTAGCATGGCCAATATGGCAAAAGTCATACACCGTCATGCCGCAGACATACATTTTCACCTGACCCGGTACGATGGGCTTAAAGACCTGCTTTGATCGACTGAGGGTGTTATAGATTTGCAGCATAGGGCTATAAAGGTTGGGCAAGTAGCGCCAATTTGTTAGACTGAGCGCTGAGTATATCGAATGAGCCCGTTTTAAACCCTTCTCTTATGTCTTTAAACGCCCTAGCGCCACGCCCAGCCCTCTTAACTGCACTGATAGCCGGCTTTTCGCTCATCTTATTGGGAGGCTGTACTACCCCAGCCCAAGATCGCACCGAAGCAGAGCTTGCAGCCTTGAATGCGCAGAGGATGAATTCTCCGCTGGCTGCAACCCAACCCTATTTGGGAGGCTACAGCCCTAGCGACCCCCCTAGACTTTCTGCCGATAGTGGGTATGACCCCCTAAACCCAGAACTCTCAGAAACAGTTGCCATTCCCTTTCTCTCTTTTCTGATTATTGAGCCAGACCCTATTCCTAAAAATGCAGTGCCGCCAGATGTAGAAAAATTAGTCAAGGCACGGCAATTTCAAGATGCAGTCAATCTCATTGATCGACAACTGAAAACTAATCCACGCAATGTACAGATCCGCTTTGTAAAAGCACGATTGCAAATTGAGATGCGCAAGTTCACTGATGCCAAGAAAACCTTGGTTGAGATTACGCAACAATTTCCTGAGCTGCCTGAGCCATACAATAATTTGGCAGCAATTGCTGCAAACCAAGGCAATTGGATTGAAGCAAGAGACTATTTAGAGCTTGCCTTAAAACTACGCCCTACTTATGCGATAGCTGCGGCCAACTTAGGTGAAATCTACATTCGCCTTGGTGCTCAGGCCTACGAGAATGCCGCTAAGGGCGCTCAGACCAATCAACGCCAATACACCCTTCGTGCCAAGGCTTTGTTAGATGTTCTTAAGCCACCAGCTAGACGCCCAGCCGGCAATGTGCCAACAAGACCGGCAGGTGCTAGCAATGCGACACAAAATACAAGTTCACCAACCAACCTTCCAGAAAGTAGACCAAACAATGGCCCAAGTACTGTTAAAAACTAATCAGGGTGATATCACCCTCACCCTTGATTCTGCTAAAGCGCCTAAGAGCGTTGCCAATTTTTTACAGTACGTAAAAAGTGGTCACTACGATGGGACTATTTTTCATCGCGTCATTGATAACTTCATGATCCAAGGTGGCGGCATGACTGCTGGAATGAAACAAAAACCAACTGGTGCTGAAATTGAAAATGAAGCCAACAATGGTTTAAAAAATGATCGTGGCACCGTTGCTATGGCTCGCACTAGTGATCCACACTCTGCTACCGCCCAGTTTTTTATCAACATTAATGACAATGACTTCTTGAACCACACCGCCCCGAATGCTCAAGGCTGGGGTTATGCTGTTTTTGGAAAAGTGACTGATGGTATGGATGTCGTTGATAAGATTCGCAAGGTGAAAACCGGTAGCTCTGGTTTCCATCAAGACGTTCCTACTGAAGATGTTGTTATTGAGAAGGCTACCGTTCTCGAGGAATGATCCCGCAATACTCGAGCGCACTGCTCATATCAGACCTGCATCTCACGCCGTCAATGCCACTGACGGCGCAACGTTTTTTTGATTTCTGCGAGAAAGATGGCCCCAAAGTTGAGGCTGTTTTTATTTTGGGGGATCTATTTGAATATTGGGTGGGCGATGATGCGGCAAGCCCCTCTCCTTTTCAGCAAGAAGTAAGGCATGCAATAGCCAGCCTCTCTACCAAGGTGGATACTTTTTATATTCATGGAAATCGAGACTTTTTAGTCGGTGCAGATTTTCTAAAAAAAACAGGCATGACTTTGCTGTCCGATCCTGCACGAATGGAAATTGCTGGCACCCAATATATTTTGAGCCATGGTGATGCCCTGTGCACTGCTGATGTCGGCTATCAAGTATTTAGATCATGGGTACGTAAGCCTTGGTTACAAAAACTATTTTTACGCCTACCGCTAGATTGGCGTCTATCTATAGCAAAGCAATTACGTAGTAATAGTCATATGCAGGGCGAAAGTGCTGCGCGCGTCCCATCTCCTGAATATCGCATCAAAATGAATGTCACTCAGGAGGCCTGTGCCGCACTTTTACGTGAGCAGAATGAGACACGCTTGATTCATGGACATACCCACCTCACCGCTCACCACCGCGAACAATTGGGTGAGCAAAGCTGGCAACGTTGGGTACTTTCCGATTGGGATCTAGATCACCCTGAAAGCGTATTGCCTAAGGCTAATGCACTTTATGTCGACAGTCTAGGACCGCGGTTTATTGACCTGATTAAACCCTAGTAAAAAAGCTTTATTTGGAACTTATTAGCAGTTTGAATATTTAGAGAGACTTTGCACCATCTGTGCATAAATACGAGGATTTGCCGCCATCACTTCGCCGCTTTTTAAGAAGCCTTCTTCACCGCGATAGTTGCCAACCAGTCCACCTGCTTCAGTAATAAGCAAAGCCCCAGCAGCCATATCCCATGGCTTGAGATCACTCTCAAAAAATCCATCGTAGCGACCTGCAGCGACATAGGCTAAATCTAATGAAGCAGCACCAGGACGACGTAGCCCCGCACATTGGCGTGACATCTCTGCAAAGATTTTCAAATACTTTTCTAAGTCTTGATCTTCACGATATGGAAATCCAGTGCCGATTAAAGAGTTTGCTAAACGATCTTGGCTACCGACGCGCAGACGACGGCGATCTAAATACGCACCCGCACCACGCGTTGCAGTAAATAACTCATCACGAGTAGGGTCATAAACAACTGCCTGTTGCGTAACACCGTTGACTGCCAAAGCGATCGATACGGCGTATTGTGGAAAGCCGTGAATAAAATTGGTTGTGCCATCTAAGGGATCGATGATCCATACGTTCTCAGCGTCAACATTGTGTTCACCAGTTTCTTCGGCCAAAAATCCGTGACTTGGATAGGCTTCACTGAGTGTTTCAATGATGGCTGCTTCAGCAGCTTTGTCCACCTCGGTAACAAAATCATTATGCTGTTTACGATCAACCTGCAAGCGCTCTAAATTCAATGAAGCGCGATTGATCACGGTTCCAGCACGACGGGCAGCCTTCACGGCCACATTTAACATGGGATGCATAGTATTGATGGACAAATTAAATAAGAACAAGCCTGTAATATTGCCAAGCAAAAATGCAAAACTGCATGACAATACGAAGCTAACAGACTGATTCTAAACGATTTGCCTTTCTTACCCTAAAGCCATACCCGCCCAATACCGACCATGAATTCCAAACAAGCTCAACTCCTTCGCTGGGTACTGGTAGAGACCAGTCACCCTGGGAATGTCGGGTCAGCAGCCCGAGCTTTAAAAACCATGGGTTTTCATGATCTGCGGCTCATTAATCCCAAGACCCAGCAAATCGCTCAAGAGTCTGAGGCGATTGCCCTGGCCAGTGGTGCAGGCGACATCCTTTCCAATTCTCAGGAGAGCAACTCCCTAGAATCAGCAGTTGAGGGTTGCTCCTTAGTACTTGGGTTAACCAGTCGCGAACGAGAGTTTGGGCCGCCTGCACTAGATTGGGTGGAAGCGCGTCATTTGATCAGACAAACAGTCCAGGCCGGCCAAAAGGTTGCCCTCATGTTTGGCCCAGAGCGAACTGGTCTAGATAACCAACACCTTGCCCTATGCACCCATCGCGTATGGCTTGATGCCAACCCCGAGTACCCCTCTTTGAACCTGGCTCAAGCCCTGATGGTATGTGCCTTCACCCTCAGAGAGACTTTAAATAGTGATTCTGAGAGTGTTTTAACAAGCCCAAATCCGATTGAGTATGCCGATCCCGCCGCGATCTCTGCCATGCTGGATCACTGGCGCTCTGGCTTGGAGGCCATTGGCTATTTAGACCCAGCCAATCCCAAGAAATTAATGGCTCGATTACAAGCCCTATTTGCTCGCAGCCGCCTCCAAAAAGAAGAAATTGATCTCTTGCGTGGCATTGCAAAGCAGATGCTCCTGAGAAAATAAGCGCATCCCGTTAAAATCGAGCTATGTTTAATTCCCTCTTTGACCACGTCGACTCGATCATTGTTCGAGACCCAGCAGCTAGAAATCGCCTTGAGGTCATTACCTGCTATCCAGGTTTACATGCTGTTTGGCTCCATCGTGTCTCCCATTTTTTATGGGGCATTGGTCTAAAGTGGATCGCGCGCCTTTTATCCGTGTTTGCGCGCTTCTTAACCGGTATTGAAATCCATCCGGGCGCCAAAATAGGACGCCGGGTTTTTTTAGATCATGGTCTTGGGATTGTGATCGGCGAGACTACTGAAATTGGTGATGACTGCACCATTTATCAAGGCGTTACCTTGGGTGGCACTTCTCTATATAAAGGTGTTAAACGCCACCCTACTTTAGGTAAAGGCGTTGTTGTGAGTGCAGGCGCAAAAGTCCTTGGAGGATTTACTGTGGGTGATGGCGCTCGCGTAGGCTCCAATGCAGTTGCACTGAAAGAAATTCCACCAGGCGCTACTGCTGTTGGTATTCCAGCGCGTATCTTGCATCCAGATTTGCCACAAAGTGCTGATAGCAAAACAAAAGAATACTTTTCTGCCTATGGCGTCACACCCAATGTGGATGATCCCGTATCTATGGCGCTCAAGGGTTTGATCGATGCCACGATTGAACAAGAAGCGAAAATTGCCGCTTTAGAAAAAATAATTGCCAAGCTCAACAATTCGCCCGCTAAGCCTGATGATGCCGAGGCTACAAGCGATACTAAGCGTGACCTAGACGCCATTAAAGAATGGCTTAAAGAGTAATAGCAGCTATTACTCTTTTTTAGTGAAGCGTGCGAGGGCTGGGGTTCTCATCCGCTAGATTTGCTCCTGGAAACTCTTCCTCATCATCCTCATCACCATCATCATTTGGCATTCCAAATGAGAAGCTCTCACCACCTTCTGGATGACGATTTTCAATCTCTTCTTCAGTGGCTGCACGAACGTCTTCAACCTGAACCCAAAAACGCAATGCCATTCCTGCCAGCGGATGGTTACCATCGAGCACCACTTGATTATCAGCAACATCGGTCACGGTATAAATTAAGGGATCCTCATCTGTCTCATCCCCAGCTTCTTCAGACTCTTCATCAGCATCGGGTACACCTTCAAATTGCATACCCACCTCTAGTGGCTCAGGAAAACGAGTGCGAGGTTCTATTTTGAGTAGCTCTGGGTCGTACTCACCAAATGCCTCATTAGGCTCTAACTGGATGCTAGCTTCATAGCCGATATCTTGACCATCAAGCAAAGTCTCAATTTTAGGGAAAGTGCCCTCGTAACCGCCGTGCAGGTATACCATCGGAGAATCGGGTTCTTCGATGACATTATTTTGCGCATCGGTTAACTTATAACGAAGGGAGACGATGGTATTTTTTTCAATCTTCATGCGGAACTTATCAAACATTCGTTTTTAATCAATTTCTATCAAGCTTTTACATATGTCATCATTTTACTTGAGCAAGCCCTATCAACCTCCAGAGGCTCCAAAAAACCTGCCTTTAAACCAACCATGGGCATTATTTGGGGGAATTAGCCCCGAGCTGTTCATGAAAAAGCACTGGCATAAAAAACCGCTTTTAGTCCGAGGGGCCATTCCTGCTTTTGCAGTTGCCAAGAAAAATCATCAAGCATTTAGCAGCCCCATTTCCGAATCCGAGCTCTTTAAGTTAGCCACAGATGAAATGGTGGAGTCTCGCCTAGTTCATTCCAAGCCCTGGAGTTTTAAATCGGGCCCTTTTAAAAAATCATCTATTCCTAAAATAGATCATAAGGATTGGACATTACTACTTCAAGGCATGGAGGCGCACCATCCTGCTGCTGCAACCATACTATCCTGGTTTCGCTTTATTCCAGATGCACGTCTAGATGATTTAATGATTAGTATCGCTGGGATTGGTGGTGGTGTTGGCCCACATTTTGATTCCTATGATGTATTTTTAATTCAGATGTCTGGCAGAAGACAATGGCGCATTTCCGCGCAAAAAGATTTAAGTCTTAATCCAAAGCTTCCACTCAAAATATTGCAGCATTTTCAAGTAGAGCAAGAATGGGTATTAGAGCCTGGAGACATGCTGTATTTGCCACCCCATATTGCACATGATGGCATTGCGCTCGATGCAGGGTGCCAAACTTGGTCTGTCGGATTTCGCTCCCCTAGTTTTAAAGAGCTACTTCAAGAGGGATTATGGAGACTTGCTGAATCCTTAGAAGGCATTCCTGAATTAGAAGAAAAATTTGCGGATCCAAAACAGGAGGCAAGCCCCAATCCAGAAGAGCTACCAAGGGAGTTGATTAAGCAATTAGAAAAAAAGCTTGCAGGTTTAAAGCTCGATCAAATTCAACAGTTTTTACCGGGAATCACCGCTTATCTCACTGAACCGAAGCAAGAAGCTTTCTTTAGAGGTCCATCTAACCCTCTATCGCCAAGTCAATTTGCTCAAAAATTAAGTTCTCATGCCTTGGTGCCTCACCCACAAACACGAATCCTAAGCCAGTATCCCGATATTTACTGCAATGGAGAAAGGGTTACCCAAGGGCAAACCACTCAGATCAAAGGGGCTTGGCGCACTCTTGCTGCCCACAAAGCGCTGACTCAGAAAGGACTTCAAGCCTCTGAAGCCTCAAGCCTCTATGAGGCCTATTTATCTGGGTGGCTAGTTTTCCGACCCGAGTAGAGAGATGGATATAATTAGTACAGGATAATACCTAGGGATTATCCCTTGATTGATCCGACAACAATTACCGGTAATTGCTGTAATTTTTATTAGAGGAAACTACAAATGAACAAGTCACTCGTATTCGCTGCTATGTTAGCTATCGCTTTGGCCGCTTGCGGTAAAAAAGAAGAAGCAAAACCTGCTGCTGCTCCAGCTGCTGCTCCAGCTGCACCTGCTGCTGAAGCTCCTGCTGCTGCTCCAGCCGCTCCAGCTGCACCTGCTGCTGCTCCAGCTGCTGACGCTAAGAAGTAATCTTCCTAACGAAGAGAAAAAGCCGCTGAAAAGCGGCTTTTTTATTGGCACCTATGAAGTTTATCTAGTTAATTGCTCTGCAAGCATAGTCAGCAATTGAAATCCTGCAGGAGTATTTTCAGGTTTGCCATCGGCATCTTGCACATAAATACTCGTAGAGTTATCACCAGTACTCCTCACAACAACTTGATATCTCTTAGCTTTTAAGCTGGAGTCATCCTTGCTACTAAAGAGGTTAGAGAAGAAACCTTTGGTGTCGCCCAAATCTTTTGGATTGACGTAGCGAACATAATAGACACCGTTAGAGCGATTACGATCTTCAACTGAGAAATTAGACCGGTCAAGCGCTAAGCCCACATCACGCCAAGAGCGATCAAACCCTGAACTCATTTCTATATGAGCTGTATTAACGCCATCTTGAACAAATTTCGCTTTAGGGGTCTTTGGACCCAAAGGCGTAGCAACCATTGCTTTTGCCTGCTCTTGAGTCATTCCTAAACGCTCCATGAGTCGCGCTAAGAAGACTGCCTCTAGCTCTGGATCATTAGGTCGTGGAGTCCAGATAGTCGAAAGACAGGCTTGCGTAACATCACGCACACACTCTTCGACTGCGCCACGCTGAGTAATAAAGATCTCAGTCTCACCAGGCTTAGTTGGCTCTAAACGTGTTTTATATTTATCGCGCTCACCTGTATCAAAAATAGTACCAAGCGCACCGCCAATGGCAGATCGAATAAAGTCCTGAGCAATCTTGGCACGATTCTCAGCCCAATCGGTTTCCATAATTCCGGTAGATGGAGAATCAATCACCAACAAGAAGCCGTTCTCTTGCCAGAAATCTTTAACTTGTGGATAGAGCTCAACAGCAGGCTTCTCAACCACCAACCAACGACGCTCTCCATCACGAGCAATGCGCATACCCGGAATACCGGTCATGACATTGGTTCTCAGCTGCGAAGACTTCTTTACCGCCGCATTGTAATCAGACATCGTTGCCGTACCATCTTGAACAATATAACGACGATCCGCCTGAGATGTAATCAAGTCTGGCGGGTATGCCAAGTTAGGTCCGCGAATAGCACCACTACCTTTGTAATCAACTGTGTCATTGCTAGTAACAGATTTACATGAAGTCAAACCAGCAAGCGTCACCGCCAACAAAGCAAGAATCGAACAATATCGACGAAGGTAATGCGCAAAAGTCATCATAGTAGGCCTGCCTGTTTTAGTGCTGCCTTTAGGGGCTCGCGCAAAGGCTCGCTTAAAGGTGTTAATGGCAGGCGGATGCCAGCAGTAATTTTGCCCATCTGATGCAAGGCCCACTTCACAGGAATTGGATTGGCTTCGATGAACATCGCTTTGTGTACAGCAATCAATTTGTATTGAATCTCACGAGTCTTTTGGACATCGTCTGACATTGCTGCCACGCAAAGTTCATGCATCAAACGTGGGGCTACATTTGCCGTCACTGAGATATTGCCTTTACCGCCCATGAGCATGAGCATCGCAGCGGTTAGATCATCACCAGAAAATACAGAAAAATCTTCATGGCCTGCTCGCTTGAGATCAGCAATTAAAAGTGTGCCCCGCTCAAGACTACCTGTCGCATCTTTGATACCAATAATGCCAGGGACAGCAGCCAAACGAACAACTGTATCCCCTGCCAGATCAGCAACTGTACGACCTGGCACGTTATACAAAATCACAGGCAAATCTACTGACTCAGCAATCTTTTTGAAATGGGCAAACATACCCTCTTGGGTTGGCTTGTTGTAATACGGAACAACTTGCAAGCTAGCATCTGCACCAACTTTTTTTGCAAATTGAGTGAGCTCTATAGCTTCTAATGTCGAGTTGCCACCGGTTCCAGCGATCACTGGAATTCGGCCAGCGATATGTTCAACGGTCGCACGAATTAACTCGCAATGTTCTTCAACAGAAACTGTTGGAGACTCTCCGCTGGTACCCACAATCACAATACCATCAGTACCTTCCGAAACATGCCAATCTAACAATGAACGCAAGCTGGCGTAATCCAAGCTGCCATCTTCAAGCATCGGCGTAACAATAGCCGGCATACTGCCAGAGATGGGCTTTTTATTTCTTGTGGAATGAGCTGTATTTGTCACCGAATGTACACCGATTTTTAGCTGTCTTAACCCTGAAATTGTAACGGAATGCGTACTTTTAGACCGCTTTTACGGCACAGATCCGCTGCATCATGGCTGGCTTGGGCTTATCTTGGTAAATATCCTCATAAGCCACGACTTTTAGGCTATGCCTTTGGGCCAAAGCAAGCAATTCCCCTGCTTTTAAGAGGAAATTAGGGTTCGAAGGTTTGCCAAAAGCCTCATTTCCCTGGGCAAAGGTTTCATAAATCAGTACACCCCCGGCATCAAGCATCTGGGGCAATTGATCTAAGTGGGGGCGATACAAATAATTAGTCACCACAATGCCGTCAAATACTCGACCTTCTAAAGGCCAAGTCTCGAGTTCAAGATTAAACTCCTGGGCCGTAATTGGAAGAGCATTGTCCGACACCAGTAGGCTGATGTCTCGATCAACGGCAGTAACAGTAAAACCTGCGTTAGCTAAATAGCGAGAATGTCGCCCAGAACCACAGGCAAGGTCTAATACAGCGCCTTGCTTAGGAATCAGCGTAGCAAATCTCTTCACCCATGGAGAAGCTTCTGCTATTGCATCATGGCTAGGCAACAACATTTAGCTTAATCGTATGCAAGACCCATGGCTTCACGGACCTCGCGCATCGTTTCTTGAGCTACCTTACGAGCTTTATCGCCACCATCCGCAATGATCGAGCGCAGTAAGCTAGGGTCATCGAGATATTTTTGTGCCCGCTCAAACATCGGCTGTTGCTCAGCAAGAATGGCATCAATCACTGGCTGCTTGCATTCAAGACAACCGATGCCTGCTGACTTACAGCCTTTATCAACCCACAGCTTAGTCTCCTCATTGGAATAGACCGTGTGCAGTTGCCATACAGGGCAACGGGCCGGATCGCCAGCATCAGTGCGACGAACCCGAGCAGGGTCGGTTGGCATAGTTCTGACTTTCTTAATAACATCCTCTGGCAACTCACGGATACCGATGGTATTTCCATATGACTTGGACATTTTCTGACCGTCAATTCCGGGCATCCGAGAAGCGGCTGTAAGCAAAGCTTGTGGCTCCGGAAGAATGATCTTGCGTGAACCCTCCAAGAACCCAAACAATCTTTCACGATCAGCCATCGAAAGACTTTGAGCTTCTTGTAATAAGGCCTTTGCTTGCTCTAATGCCTCATCATTGCCTCGCTCCTGAAAAGCAACTCGCAATTCTGTATACATCTTGGCGCGTTTGCTCCCGAGCTTCTTAACTGCTTCCAGGGCTTTTTCCTCAAAGCCAGGCTCACGCCCATATAAATAATTAAAACGACGTGCTACTTCACGCGTCATCTCAACGTGTGGAACCTGATCTTCACCAACCGGCACAAATTGCGCACGATAAATCAAAATATCAGCTGACTGCAGCAAGGGGTAGCCTAAAAAACCATAGGTTTGTAGATCTTTTTCTTTTAATTTTTCAATCTGGTCTTTATAGGTAGGTACCCGCTCAAGCCATCCCAGTGGGGTTCCCATGGAGAGCAATAAGAAAAGTTCTGCATGCTCAGGTACTTTGCTTTGAATAAATAAGGTTGCTTGATTCGGATCTACTCCAGCCGCCAACCAATCAATCACCATATCCCAGACAGATTGCTCTATGACATCTGGAGTTTCATAGTGGGTTGTTAAAGCATGCCAATCCGCTACAAAGAAGAAGCAAGGATATTCTGATTGCAAGCGCACCCAGTTTTTCAAGACGCCATGATAGTGACCTAAGTGTAAGTTACCAGTAGGTCGCATGCCAGAGAGAACGCGTTCAGCAAACATCTTATTTTTATCTTTAACTAAATAAATTAATGAAACACAGACCAAACAGGGGTAAGGTGTTCGGGCAACAGCGGTAAAACTCCTAAATCAATATGGCTTTCAGAGGGATCATGAAAATCCGACCCTCGAGAGGCTAAGAAACCATATTGCTTCGCAATTTTTCCATACTCCTGATACTGATCGGGACTATGACTTCCAGTAATCACTTCTATTCCAACTCCGCCATGGTCCTTAAAGAACTGAAAGAGCTCATCTCTTTGGATGGCATTGAGTTTATAGCGCCCTGGATGGGCAATAACTGCAGCGCCCCCAGCTTGCCGAATCCAGTTAATAGCTTGATCCAACTTAGCCCAACGGTGCGGTACAAACCCCGGCTTATCTTCAACTAAATAGTTTTTGAAGACGTGTTCAGTATCTTTGCATACGCCCTGCTCTACTAAAAAACGAGCAAAGTGTGTTCTAGAAATCAAATCATGATTGCCGGCGTAATGTAATGCACCTTCATAAGCACCCGGAATGCCAACCTTGAGTAATTGCTCGGCCATTTGTTTCGCACGATCACCGCGACCTTCGCGAGTACGCTTAAGGCCGTCTAAGATCCCCGAGTCTTGATGATCAATTCCTAGACCTACAATGTGAATGGTTTGCCCCATCCAAGTAACAGAAATTTCTACACCAGCTAGGTAATCCATTTTTAAGGCAGCTGCTGCGGCTTTGGCACGCTCTTGACCACCTAATTCATCATGATCCGTTAAGGACCATAATTTCACTCCATTTGCGTGAGCGCGTTGTGCAAGTTCTTCGGGCGTTAAAGTGCCGTCAGACACTACTGAATGGCAGTGCAAATCGGCATTAATGGCTGAAAAGGAACTCATGACCCTATTTTAGGTCAAGCTGGTATCGATTACACGACGGGGTGCATCTAGGTAGTCACGGGACTGCATTTCGATCAAACGGGATACGGTTCTAGAGAACTCCGCAGTAATTTGGCCCTCGGTATACAAATCTGGGGCCGGTACTTCAGCCGAAATAATGAGTTTGACCTTATGGTCGTACAAAACATCAATTAGCCAGATAAAGCGACGCGCCTCATTCGTCATTCTAGGCGGCATATAAGGCACACCAGACAAAATGACCGTATGAAATAAATTAGCAATCTCTAGGTAGTCATTTTGGGAACGTGGGCCACAACATAAGGTTTGAAAATCAAACCACACTACTCCGTCTGCCATATGCAAGGGTCGTAGTTCGCGAGACTCAATATTGAGCACGGGAAGGCGTTTCTCTTTTTGATTACCAATGAGAGTCTGGAACATTTGACCCAACCTAACCTGTGTTTCTGCATTGACTGGCGTTAAATAGGCTTCTACTTGGGCCATCTGAACACGGCGGTAGTCATTACCTGCATCGACATTCAAAATGTCTAGCTTTTCTTCGAGCAATTTAATTGCTGGAATTAAACGATCCCGATGCAAGCCATTTGGATAAAGCTGATCCGGACGATAATTTGAAGTCATCACAAATTGCACTCGATCTTCAAAAAGTGCCGTTAACAAGCGATACAAAATCATCGCATCAGCTATGTCGTTAATATGAAACTCATCAAAGCATATCAAGCGATAGCGATTGGATATTCTTTTAGCTAGCTCGTCTAAGGGATCGGATAAGCCCGAGAGTTCATGCAGCTCACGATGAACTTCGCGCATAAACTCATGAAAATGAATGCGAATCTTTTTTTCTAATGGAGAGGCAGCATAAAAACAATCCATTAAGAAAGATTTGCCGCGACCTACCCCACCCCAAAGATATAAACCTCGAGGCAGCTTTGGCTTGAAAATTTTCTTTTTAAGGCTATTGCTACGGATTTCTTTGTATGCGATCCACTCATCCTCGCATTGCTGTAATCGCTCAACAGCACGAAGCTGCGCGGGATCACTTTGATACCCGCGCTCCTTTAACTCTTGATGGTAAAACTCAATGGTTTTCAATTACATATTTAATGCGCGTTGATCCGTCGCTAATGCTGCTTCGCGCATCACTTCCGACAAGCTTGGATGCGGATGACAGATACGTGCAATATCTTCTGCTGCTGCTTTAAATTCCATTGCAACAGCGGCTTCAGCGATTAAATCTGAAGCATTTGGCCCAATAATATGAACACCGAGAATCTCATCCGTTTTGGCATCGGCCAAGACTTTGATAAAACCATCGGAACGACCCATACCTAAAGCGCGACCATTCGCTGCGAATGGGAATTGACCAACTTTATAAGCAACGCCAGCTTCTTTAAGCGCTTGCTCTGTTTTACCAACCCAAGCAATTTCAGGATCGGTGTAGATCACCCAAGGAATACAGTTGTAGTCGATATGGGGTTTTTGACCTGCGATGACCTCGGCTACCAATACACCCTCGTCTTCTGCCTTATGAGCCAACATCGGACCACGCACTACATCACCTACGGCATAAACGCCTGGTGCACTAGTAGCACAAGTATGGTCATCAATAGGAATGAAACCACGCTCATCTACTTTCAAGCCAATCTTGTCTAGACCCAACTTATCAGTATTGGGTACACGGCCAACTGAAACGATTAAACGATCACATTCCAATTTAACTGCTTTGCCAGCGCTATCAGTGTAGTTAACTACTACACCTTTCTTATCGGCTTTTACATCGCCGATTTTCACACCCATATTGATGTTCAAGCCTTGTTTGGTGAAAAGCTTTTGCGCCTCTTTGGCGATACCTTGATCACATGCCGCCAAGAATGTAGGTAATGCTTCGAGCACTGTCACCTCAGATCCAAGGCGACGCCATACGGAACCAAGCTCCAAACCAATAACGCCTGCACCAATAACGCCCAGTTTTTTAGGCACTGAATCAAATTTAAGCGCACCCTCGTTGTCACAAATAAGAACGTTGTCGACTGTGAGGCCCGGCAAATGACGTGCTTTGGAACCAGTAGCAATAATGACGTTCTTAGCCGTTACTGTTTCTTTATCTTTGCCGTCAATCTTCACTTGATAGCCATCAGCGCCCTTACCCTCAAACGAAGCATGACCCTTTAATAAAGTAATTTTGTTTTTACGGAATAAATACTGAATACCACCAGTCATTTTGGTAACGATGTCATCTTTACGGGCAACCATCTTATTAGAATCAATGCTGACTGAGCCCACTTTGATGCCATGGTCGACTGCATGATGAGCAATCTTCTCAAACTCTTCTGAAGAAGCCAGCAAAGCTTTAGAAGGAATACAGCCTACGTTTAAGCAAGTACCGCCTAAGCGTGGCTCACCCTTAGGGTCGTCATAGGCATTTGATTCAGCACAGGCAACTTTGAAGCCGAGTTGCGCTGCACGAATAGCAGCGATGTAGCCACCAGGACCACCACCAATTACGAGTACATCAAAAGCTTGGCTCATGATCTTCCCTTCTTACAAGTCAAGAAGAAGACGTGAAGGATCTTCTAATGCATCCTTCATGGCAACCAAACCAAGCACAGCCTCACGACCGTCGATGATGCGGTGATCATAGGACAAAGCAAGGTAATTAATTGGACGCACGACAACTTGACCGTTCTCAACTACAGCACGATCCTTAGTGGCATGGATACCCAAAATCGCGGATTGCGGTGGGTTGATGATTGGTGTGGAGAGCATGGAGCCAAATACACCACCATTAGAGATGTAGAATGTGCCGCCAGTCAATTCTTCAATCGATAATTTACCGTCACGGGCTTTAGCACCGAACTCAGCAATCTTCTTCTCAATGTCAGCCAAATTCATTTGGTCAACGTCACGCAGAATTGGAACTACCAAGCCACGTGGTGA
>JACCDO011748200.1_pt1 | contig 15678 bp, 9 predicted proteins | sample 7446101 | NCBI WGS metagenome assembly JACCDO01 (sample SAMN15323440, study PRJNA562643) | freshwater metagenome | isolation source: river surface water | place: USA:Blue River Watershed | collected 2017-08-16
AACGAATAAATATATCCTGTAGAAATAGTTATGTATCTAATTCGCTGATTATTGGGATCGGAGAAGTATAATGTCGAATAAGAACTATCAAATGCAAAAGCGCCACCCACTGGAGTCAAACTTAATCCAGCGGACGTAGCAGGACCACCATCGCCACTGAATGTATTACTTGTTGATGATCCAGCAACTGTGGATATGATACTTGTGCTCATGACAATTTTTCTAATTCTATTATTTCCTGCATCCGAGATGTACATATTAACGCCGCTGGAGTCCAGAATACAAGCATTAGGTTGCTTCAATTGCGCAAATGTTGCAACACCACCATCACCAGAATATCCACCACTTCCAGTTCCAGCAATATTGGTGGTTAGACCAGTGGATATCGTAACTTTTTTAATGCGGTTACTAAACTCATTGAAATACAAGTAAGTAGGGGAACTGGAACTGTCTAAACACATTCCACGGGGATAATTCAGTTGAATATTAGTTGCATATGCCGTTGCACCGGTTGCTAGATTGGCGGTACCACCACCAGCAAATGTAGTTATTACTAATGTAGATGTAGAAACTACTCGTATTCTACTGTTACCTTCATCTGCTATGTAAAGTTTAGAATTCGTTGTGTCCAGCAGCAACGCAGATGGTTGGTACAATGTCGCCGAGGTTGCTGTGCCACCATCGCCAGTTGCCCCCGATGAAGATGATCCCGCAAATGTAGTCACAATTCCAGTTGCCATGCTAACTTTTCGTACTCTATTATTATATTTATCAGCGAAATAAAGGATGTTATTTGTAGTATCTCTTGCAATACCAACTGTATTATTGATGGTAGCTGATGTTCTTTGGCCACCATCACCTGAGTAACCAGTAGTGCCTGTTCCGACATAATTGTAAACATAATATTGAGTCGATGTAGCTAACGATACTATGTAAAGTTGAATGACTAAATATATCAAAATCATGTTAAGTACAAAACCGGGGAATCAGCGTGAGCAATATTAAACACTCAATAGCACAAAAGGAAGGTATAAAGTGCCACAAGTTCCATTAGAGTGAGCACCCAGCCTGGTGATGATTGAAAGTCAATGAAAGTCAATGAAAGAGTATTTCAGAGAGAGTCTTTAAGAAAGTCTTCTGAGAAAGAGCCTTTCTTTCAGAGATAGTCTGAAAGTCTTCAGTGAAAGACACCGTTTTTTTAAAAGGATTCAATCCCTAATCCCTAATCGTCATCGAACTTTAAGACTGCAATATTCATAGCATTATAAGCACTTCCGAACGTTCAAATAACGCAGAGCATAAGCTTACTTCCGGTTCCAATATACAATCAAGGTAGTGTTTACTCTTTTCTTTCATCGTTGTTCTTAGGTTGAGGAAGTTTTAAATACAAATAAATAACACCAAAATATTGTTTAATATGCTTATGAAAAGTGCCTTAAATGAGGTTAGCGAATTGATACTCCGGATCTTTAATTTTATTCATTTGTCGTTCGAGTATATTCCAAAATTTACCATCTCTCCAATCCTTATTTAATTCTTTCTGAGTTTCAAAAGTTTCTTTATTTTTATTATTATGTTGCAAATCATTATTAGTGCATAAAATATATTTCAACCAATCAGTGGTAGTTACTACAGGTTGTGTTATCAAGGTAGGTGTACTGTTTAATATTTCTTCATTGGCCGATTCAACAGAATCGATTGAGGGGACTGTTGGTATAGAGTCAACTTCTTCTTGCTGTCGCCATGATTTAATTATTACCCATCTTTGAAGAAAATTACGAATATCATCGGGTAATATATCAACTAATTTTGCTAACTCTATGCAATGCGCCTTTGTCCTGGAAGCAACTTCTAATAAAATCGATAAAATGTCACTTTGCTTATCCGGAGAATAAGAATCAAATTTAATATTTGCCATTTCAACTGCTAAATTCATAACAAATGCTATTCTTGATCCTAAATGAACTAGTACCCAAAGGCACGATTCTAATCCAATCATATCTTCATCATTAGTACACTGTTTGGTAATTGATGTGATGATACTTATTAAACTACGAACTTGTTCGTCACGATGGGAGTCAGCAACCCATGCAGCTCTTGCAGGACCAGGTTCTGGCATAGCTGGTGGTTGAAATGGTAATCCACATGCTAGCTGAATGAAGCTGTCAAAGTCTACACATTCATTACAATTTGATCTAACCTCGCGCCAAAATCTATTTTGATTTCTTACACCTTGGAATAATTTATCTTTCTCTTGTTGTGCTCTAGATACAGTTATATGTTGGGAATTTGCAAAAAGTCTTCTTGCTACTGGGCTCAAATCTTTATTATTAAGGCTATTAGTAAAACCTTTAATCGCACTTCCGTTTTTTTCTGTACTTAAATACTTTGGAGATCTTCTAGTCACATCTAATAGTTCTAATACCTCAATATCATCTATTCTATCGAATACCCAACCATCAAAATCAGCTAATTTCGCATAATTTACACCATCAAGTACTAAACTTTTTACACATCTAAAAATTGTACCAAATTCTAGTACATCCCCAGTTTTATCTGCGTCTATTGAAGGAGATACCCTAATACAAACACCTCCAGGATATACAACTTTGTATCTAAATATTTCTGTTGGTTTATTGTCATATTCTTCATCGTGTATTGCGATATCATCATTAGGGATAGTATCAACCGTTTCTAACTTACATGGTGTATCGCAATTGTTTACATGGTCGCCATCAAATCCATTTATTTCATCAATATTTGAATGTAATATTTTCGTTGTGGTACTAGATATAGGTGTTTGAATATTATAAGCTCCAGACCCACTGTAAGCCTCTTTTAAAGGGGACATTAGAGATTGTATCATTGTTATTAATAAATCGTTCGAATCGAATCGATATTATCGCTCATATTCGCGAACTGCGTGCGACTAATACGCCCTTTCTCTCCGTTTTTAACCTTGTTCATAAAGCGGCCCGCTAAACCGCGGTGAAGTACCGGTAAAATTCAAAGAACAGTTAAGAACTGATACATGGGAGTATGCGGATGTAGTTTTCGATTTAATGCTGCAAAAGTAAATCGTGTAATCATAAGTAGAGAAAGTAAATCGTATCAATCTTATAATATCATTACCGGCATTTTGATATATTAGTTTAGTGATAATATGAGAGAAAAGGACAATTAGTTTTGCGTTTACATACTTTTGTGAAAACTAATACCTAAATGATCAATTACCAAGTCCATAATTTCAGAGTACCGGTGAATATTTTTTAAATTTTTTGTTTCCAGTGGAAACGTAGAAACGTTCCACTTACAACTTGTCGACAAGTAATAACTTTCAATGCAATCGCGCCTCCGACAATGAGTCAACATGAATCCCGCCGTCCGCACACCTAAGTATCGCAAGAGCAAAAGCAGTTTGTGTGTTCTTTTTGTAATTATCTTGTTCTTTGTGGTTATAGTGTATACCATCGGTAGGATGACAGACCATCCATTTTTACATATTCATGCTGAAGCAATAGTACATACAAAGAAAAACAGTAAATACAGAGGTTTCAATTCATTAAAAATCGCTTCATTGTTAATGCGTCCATCCGGGACTGTTTTAAGTGGTAATGATGAAGAAAATAGTCGTAGTTACAGCTCTTATATTTCGGAAGAAGATGTTGATAGTGATGTCGTCGTTAATGTTCCTCAAAATGGGCCAGTGTATCGTAGTAATCGGAGTTTAAATTTAGCACCTATTGATTTATCTTCGTTTACTTCTTCAACTGATTCGCTTGATTCGATTAAATCGCCGCGAACGAATAATAACAGGCATATGAATGGAATTTCTTGGATTAAACAATTTTGTAATTCAGATGGCAATGAATTTTATGTTGAAATACCATTATCGTTTATTGACGACCCCGTTACAATTGCATCAATTAGTGATCACATGGAAACTTGTTTAGTAGATGATGCAATTAAACTAATATCAGATTCTGAGTATAATTATGTAGGCTTATCCGAAGAAAAAATTAATGAGATTAATATAGTAGCCAAAGATTTATATAACTTAATACACGCTAGATATTTACTTAGTTACGAAGGCTTAAAAGCTGTAAAATTAAAATATAGTAAAGGTATTTATGGGCAATGTCCAAGAGTCTTTTGTCGTGGTCAAGCTTTAATCCCTGTTGGTATGCATGATAAGCCAGGTAGATCATTGGTGAAATGTTTCTGTTATAAATGTCGGGACTTGTATCATCCTATTGCTCTTCAGCATCGTAAAATTGATGGGGTGGCATTTGGAACTACGTTACCACATTTGTTACTCCAGAGGTTTCCTGAATTAGCGGTAGTAAAAACATCAGAAAAATATGAAGCAAGGATATATGGATTTCAGTTACACAATAGTACATACGAACTAAGAAAATTTTATGGAGATAGCTAATAATGTATATATTGTATTTATAGTCAGTGTTACAGACACTTTAACACTATTTCTTTTCGCGTTTCGCGCTATTTGTCACACTACTTGTGTTATACAATGCCTTCAAAGCGTCCAACTTACTTTTTTCAATTGGCGTATTACTCTTTGATAACGTTGTTGCTGGGGAACTCATGCTCAATGAAACGTTAGTACCATTTATATTCCACTCATCATTGTCATCGACACTGTGACTAGCTTTCTCTTTTTTCTTCTTAGTACTACTTAGTAGATTCTCAGAAAGAGTCCCAGTAGATGGTGTAGTAAGATTTTTCTTATTGGCTACTTTAGATAGTAAGTCGTGTATATTAGCAGACTTACTAGCATTAGGAGTCATACTAAAAGGGCTAGAGATAGGATAATTATTAGACTCTGGTGATGATATCGCATGCGCTTCTTTCGATTCTACGATGGGAACTTTCATGTCAAATTTTGACGCAGCACTTGGAATATTATTACGATCTACGGAATCTGATAATTTACTTTTTGAAGCGGAGAGTGTATGTAAAGACAGTGATGGGAGTGAATCGCCAAATCGCTTCAAAAGTCTTTCTGCTTGATTCTTGGCCGTTGACACTTCGTTTAATTTTGACTGTAATATTTCAATTTTTTCTATTACATTTTGTTTTTCCTTTTTTAGAGATTCACATTGATACGTCAGTTGCGTATTCTGCAATAATAATTTATCCAATTCCTCCTTCATACTAGACTCTTTCTTACCAAATGATGTCGTTTGTTCTTCGACAATAGTACTTAACTTGGTCGTTTCTTGAGCTAACTGCAAGTTAATATCCGTTTGAGTAGACAATTGATAAGATAATTTTAGTCGTTCTTGAGTTGCTTGACTTAATGCATCAACCGCTCTACGATGTTCATCAGATAAACGTTCGATAGTGCCTTTGTATCTAGAATTATCCTCTTGTAATATGTTGATTTGCTGCTTTGAGCTATCATCATCAGATTCTTTGCGCTGGCGAAGTAATTCGTACTTGTCATGCATACCATCTAATTGATTGCGTATCGATTTATTCTCTTCTTGTAACCTATCACAACTTTTTGTGAATTTATTCAGTTCATCTGTTAGTGCTGAAATTTCTTGTTTGGTTACTTGCTCTTCGGTTGACTTCTTTTGGATGTACTTTTCATACTTTTCTTGAACGGTAGCGTGTAAATTACGCAATTCATTGACCACTTTTTCATAATTATGCTGTTTCTCATTGAAATTTTTTTCTGATTCTTTTTGATATAAATAGAAAATATCTAGTCTTTTAAAAATATCTATTACCAATTGCTCGAGTGAAAACATCGACAACTTATTGTCTAACACTGGATTATCAATGGCTGTGCGATCTAATAGAAACTCGTCTAATGAGGCGAAATGAATGAGACTATCATGGTTGCTGTTATTCGAATTGTAATAATAATTATTACTCGTATAATGCGCAGTAACTTTTTTCCACAGTTCAGTGATTTTTGATTTAAGGGGGTGCACAACACTAGCTACGCGCATAATATCTCGAGACAAGGGGTATATTTTAGAATCGTCTGAAATATACTCATTGGAATTTTCTTCAATTTCCATAGAATTGTTACAGATATTGATTTCTTCAGAGCTATGACTTTTAGATGGAGTAATAATAACGTTAGTGTATTCAGCATTTGAGTTGGAAATATTCAAATCAAGTAACATAGATTTTACTAATTTTCTTCCCTTTTCAACTACCTCTTTCTCGCTTTCTCGAATTGCCGACAATTTACGGCTTATTTTTCTTTCTTCGCTTACTTGCAATTCTAGATTTTGTATATCATCCATAACACTAGCGCGAATATCATTTGTTTTCTTTTCCATTCTTTCACGCTCGGCAGTAAGTGCTATCTTATGCTCTTCGTTTAATTTAGCAACTTGGTGGTTTAGACCACCAATTTCTTCTTTCAACAATCGATTAGTATTATTCGCGGCTGATAAATCTACTTCTAATATATCACTCTTCCGAGTCAAAATATTAATGATATTGTTGAGCTCCTTGGTCTTTTCTTTATAATTCTCAATTGATTTTACCGAGTTATGATTTTCTTCTTTCAAAACACTTATTTGATTAGAGTTATTGTACGCCTCTTTTTCGAAAGTCTCGATTTTACGGTTACGCGATACGATGATAGTGTTAAGCTCGTTAATTTTTTCTTCATGACTAATATTTTTGATGTGTAAATCTGAAACAGTTTGAACTAAAATATCTTTTTCGGAACTCAAAATACTGAGATGTTTTTCAATCCTCATTTGATTCTCAAGAAGGATATTCTTGTGTTTGGACAATGAATCCTTTTCGATCTCGAGGGAAGTGATGACGTTATTTTTTTCTGACAAAACAGTTTTAAGTGATGCCAAATCTAATTTCAGATTATTTCTTTCAATTTCTAGAGTTTTAACAAGTTCTACTTTTGCCTCGTAGTCATTTATCAATTTGTTGTGCAGTAATGTTAACTGGTTTAAGTCTTCTGTAGTATTTGCCAGCAATACCATATCATTCTCCCATAACTTGTGATCTTGATCGGCCTTTTCGGCTCGTTTCTCTAACATTTCTAATCTTGTTTTAAGTGTTGATTGCACTGCCAATGATGACGATGTCTCTGTGTCGTGTACTGATAATCTCTGTGTTAATTGGGCGATTTCGCCATTATATACTATCTCATTCTCGTGAAATTGATTTTGCAGCTCAATATAATTTCTATTAACTACTTCTAATGATGACTGCAATTCACTAATAAGTACTTGAGCGTCATATTTCTCCTTGGATCGATGATCTTGACTAGTATTGAAATCAGATTCTAGTTGAATATTCCTAGCTTCTAAACTATCAATCTTTTGCTTTAACAATGAATTATCACTGACCAAATTGGAATTATCACCTTTATATTGCTTGAGCAACAGCTTATTGGCATCAAGATCGTCGAAAAGGCGCTGTTCAATCTCTCGGAATGACGTTTTACTAGATGTTAATTCTTCAGATAAAGAGTTAATGTCTTTCTTTTGTGACACAATTTCTAATTTTAAAACGGCATTATTATCGCGTAATTCTTGAATTTGTTTCAACTGTATTTGTATTGTTCTCATTTCTTCATTGTACAAAATCTCTTTTTCACGTCCATTGGATCGCAAATTCATTATTTCTTCTGTAAAATTACTAGCCTCTTTTTTTAATGCGTGTAATTCAATTTCCAATGATCCTTTTTGATCTTTCAAGTCTTGAATAGTCTTGTTAAGGGTGTTGATATTACGGTTAAAATCATTGTGAATAATCTCTTTCTCTCTCATTTTTTCTTTCAAAGCACCAAGTTCTTCTTTTAATAAATCATTTTCTTTTATTGATCCTGTTAATTCTAGCTCTATTGTTGCACGAGAATCGCGCAATAACCAGACTTCTTTCGAAATATTTTGAGTATTACGATCATCTTCTGACTTTTGTATATCTTTTTCTTTGAGAATACTTCGCAGTTGATACATTTCTCCATTCACTATAGCAAGTTCCTGTTTAGTTGTAGCAAGATCTATTTCTAACGTAGATTTATTATCGCATATTTCTTGTAATTGTTTCATTCTACTTCTAAGACTTCTGATTTCATCTGTATAAGATATTTCTTTTTCACGCTGAGTAATTCGTAATAATGATAGATCTTCAGCGATAATAGAAGCTTCCTTTTTCGACGAAGCGAATTGTAATTCTAAAACTGAATTATAACTGCGGACTTCTTGTAACGCAGCATTTAATTCAATATTTGTGTTTTTTTCTTTACTTAATTCGATTTTTAAATCTGTAATGGCCTCCACTTGAGCTGTTAAATTACTATTTAATTCTCGCTGCTCAATTGCACTATTTTCCATATTAGCAATTCTTGCAGACGTTGATGCTTTAAGACTGGTAATATCTTCTAGTACGCGATTATTATTTTCTGATAACTGCTTGTTCTGGATTTCTAAAAGACATACATTATTTTCCGCGGCTCGATATCGTGTAATGAAATACGATAATAAGTAGTTGCGTATAAAAGGATCGTCAATTAATTCAATTGGCTTCCTTCCTAAATTATCCTTTTCGTTAGTGCTTAAATTTTCTTCTATAAGTGTCATTATTAATTCTTCGTTATTACTTAGGCATGCACTATGCATAGGAGTATATCCTTCAATTGATTTTAAATGAACATTACATCCACGCTGTATCAATAATAGTGATACCTCTTTATGACCAAATCTACAAGCTACATGCATAGGAGTAGAGTTATCTCTCGATTGCTCATCAATATTAGCACCGTGATCAAGTAATATGTCAATTACATTAGTATGGCCATGCACAGCAGCAGCATGTAATGCAGTTGTTTTATCATAAGATTTAGTATTAACATCACACCTAGATTCAATTAATAAATTAACAACATCGACATGCCCTTCACTGCATGCTTTATACAAGGTAGAGTGACCTTCGTCATCAGTTTCATGAGAATAAGCACCACGTTCAAGCAATAATTTTACAATACTTAAATGACCTTTTTGTGCAGCTAAGTGTAATGCGGTATTACCACCATTTCCTGTATCATTAATATTTACTCCTGCATCCAGCAATGCAGATACTACATTAATATGTCCATTTTCTGCAGCAATATGTAATGTGTTCTCACCATCAGTAGTTTTATCCAGAACGTTAGCATTTTTACTGATTAATAACTTAACTATATCAATAAAGCCTTTTTCACATGCTTTATGGAGAGCAGTATATCCATGATACTTATGCTTTTCGTGTATATTGGCCCCACAATGTAATAGTAAAATTACAATTGCTGTTTGTCCCAATGAACACGAGTAATACAACGGGCTATCGCCGTAACTGTTCTTTACTTCGATCTTATCCGGTCGCACTTCTATCTCCTTCTCGAGATCTTTGATCCGCCCGTCGTCGATCAGCTCGAAGAAGTATTCCATTTAATTACTATAACTGGTATAGGTCGTTACCTATATTACAAGTTCCTCATTACCGGTGATATTTTCTCAACTGCCATTCGGCCCAAAGATTCTTTGGTCGTGGAAAGTATACAAGTTTACAGCTAAAATGTTAGTCACTGTATTATTGGAGTTCCTAGTCATGCATGGACTGTGATTATTGGTGAATTATTCTTCTATTAAGTGAATTTATATTACCTTTTACTTATCTAACGCTTAATCCTGACGTGAACATATGTATAACGGCAATTTGTGATTGAAGCCTCATGAGATAATATACTCATAAATTATGTAATCTGGATGAAAAATCCGAAATACCAATTCCGAGTCTCGCGAGACTCTAAAATTTGGATCATCCGAAACACGAGCCAAAAATCTCGACTCGAAACCGATCCGAAATGGACGAAGTTACATCTTATTCGAAGCTGCAAGACTTCGACTGGTCCATGCGACTTGTGCTTACGTCGGACCAGGTAACTAGTTTGCGCAAACCAATATTATTAGTTTCATTCACTACAAAGGCAAGTGATGGAACGAAAAAGGAGCATGTTGTTGAAATGAGTGTTGATGAAGCAAATGCATTTGTTGAAAAGTTAAAGCAATGCCAAGCAGCGATGAAGCAGATCTCGTAACGAACATTAAATGTATTAACCGTGTAGAAATAAATTGTAGTAAGATGTCAATAATAATTATTTTTTTAAATTTGATTTTTCCAAGTCAATTAATGAGTTATATGCCAATCTTAACTTTTTGCCATGAGATATATTATCAATACCAGTTATGACAACAGTTTCGGTTGCTGTCTGACTAATAATTTCTAAGAATTCTGTGAAAACAACATCTTCTAACTCCCATGTACTATTTTTAACATTCAGTTGAGTAGCTAATACTTTGGAAACTAATAATTCTTGTTGTTCTGGTTCAATTATACCAGCTGTTAACAATAACTTTATCAAATCTTTCAGTGTCATAAATAATCCCAATGTTGGATGATGAGAGCACCATCCTTTAAACGTATTCTTTACTTGATGAAAATAATCCCTAGAAGTTTGCTTCACCAAAGGATCGTTGCTATTGTATAATGTATATTTTTTAAGTAGTGTATCTCGATACACTGTCAATTTAGCGGTTAGCAATTCTGTTGTATCAGTACCATAAGTAGGTGATTCAGGATCCCTATATATTGCTAATGCTACTATTGCTTGAACAAATTCTGCACGAGATAATAATGGATAAATATTACTATTAGTCCCTAATACTTTAGAATCACTTGATATTAATGTAGATACTGATTGTTTAGTTGATATTTCTGTCACCTTACTAAAAATATCATCAATTATTTGACTGTTGTCAACAGTATTCATTATTCTAGCTAAATGAACTAAATGCTTGAATTCAATATTAGACATGCCATATCTCTCGCCAACTTTACCAAAGCCGCAATAGTGATTAAATAAATCATATATAACACTGTAATTTTCGTGAAAAGTAGATTGTAATAATTTAAACTGAGACACATCGCTTAGTTGCTTTGGATTTAAACAAATCCATGAAATTGTATTCCAGTCCAAGTCAAAGGCAACTTTGATATCAGCAGATGTAAATTCTTCGCCAATTTGTATGAAGTTTGATGACAAACTACTTGTACCAGTAGAAGTTCCATTAACTTTTGAAACCTTTGCTGGAGCGTAAGTATCTCTCCATTTTTCCATCTCAGTGTTCCATTTTATATGCATTTCATTTCTTAAGTAAGCAGCTTCTTGCCATTCATTCGTGATTGGATTAGCCCATTGATCTGATGGTAATTCTTTTGTAATATCAACATACACTGTCATTCCAGTAGGATCTGAGTGTTCGTATATGCAATCCACGGGATTTATAAGCTCTCTTGACGCATTTCGGACACCTGTAACGACAACGCTATCATCTTTATGTTGATTGCGCAATATATTATCTTGTTTAACACGACTCTGTACAACTTGTGCAAGCCATTTTATTGATTGATTTCCATCGCCTACTTTTATTGTGAATGGTAAAACGTCTTCTAGATGGTTCAAATAGACTGTGACGATCATTTTAGACTGTATCAATGGTATCTTTCTTTGCTCGGCGAATCAAACCGATGGAAATGTAGTGTTTAATACACCGGAATTTAAAATTTTAAATCAAGGAAGTTACCTTCATGGTGTGGAAATCCAAATAAATTTAAAAAAAGGAGAGAGACGTTAGGAGTTTAAGCTGCGCTTGTTTTTTCCATTGTTGTGTTTGAAATGTCGCTTTTGTTCGAGGAATTCAAAGTTAATCTAGCAAAGCTTTACAAGACAATTCCAGATGGTGAAATCTTGACAGCTAAAATAGTGGAAACTTATGGAAATTTTGTAGAGAATCCACCAATAATTGATTTAGAAATGATTTTATCAAAGAATTTGACTAAAGATGAAGTGACACAATTATTATTTGCTCCATTGGATATGCAAGTTCAATATTATCCATCATTGATAACAATAATTGCTTCAGTTGTCGATAACATGACACCAGCTGATACAGACGGTAACTATTAATTTCTTAATTGTAATGGTTTATTCTCTTCTAACTTTATCCTTTTTATAGAAGATGTAACACCAATTCTTGCAAATGCCGCAAATAAATATGTTAAAATTAGTAATATTTTTATATCGGCAATATATTTTATTCATAAAAATAATGTTGATTTTATGAAGGAATTTATCGTAGCAAATGGGTTCACTGCATTAACATTGCTCATGAAAGATAAAAATTTGAATCTTAGAGGCCAGATAATTGATATTTTTGTTGCATTTACTAATTCTGAAAGATTTGATTGGTTCCAACCGTTAGATAATATTTATGAGAACAGTAATGTAATGACTGAGAACTTGCACTATCATATGTTGCGGTTAAATGACACTAAGTTTATAGAAAATATTCTTTATAATAGAATTGATAGTTTCCCCGGTGGAAGTTCTCTTTGTTTGCAATTGTTGGCGTTTTGGCTAAGTTGGGTACGAATATTATATACGAAGGATAAAATATTGTACGTAAGCAAAGTAATATTGGATGAATTAAAGCTGTGGAGCGAAGGAATTGGTAATGAGTATATGTGCGAAGAGGAAAAAAGTTTGGCAAAGACATTGTATCAAGATTTTAGTTGTGATCAATATCAAGGAAATATACCGAAAGATATTCTTGAAGGTAATAATGACCGTCAAGTATTAATTGATGGAATTCTGAGACTTCAACCAACATCGGGAGTTATTAAAGCCACTACGGATAGCGGAACAAATGGAAATCGTGAGAATCGGGAACCAAGTGTTGAAAATATTTTGGTATTAAAGATTACTGGAAATGAACATTATAAGAATGATAAATATACATTAGCGTTGGATGATTATGATGGCGCTCTACAGATGTTGACAAGCTTAGTTAGTAACAATATGATTGACACTATCTCTGACGATATTAAAGAAATCCACTCAACGTTACAATATAATCGTGCAGCTGTATTTTGGAAACTTGCTCAAATTGAAAGGAATAAATTACTTGGCACATCTGATTCAAACAATAAAGATGAACTATTTGACGAGGATATTGATGGCCAATTTAGTGCAGATACATCGGGAACGTATGAATTGTTACGTTGTGAACAAGCTTGCATTGCAGCATTAGAAATTGATAGTGTCAATATTAAAGCTGCTTATCGACTAGCAAATGTGTACTATGTATTACGTAAACCGATGAGCGGATTAAAAGCTGTTGATAGCTGTATGGACTGTCTTAAACTTAAATCAAGCATTGATATGGTTGATAAAAAAATTGACATTTTAAAAACAATACGACGAAAATGCATAGCTCTAGCTATATCATTGAATGAAATATCTAGTCCCATTGGAGATAATTCGTCAGAGTCTGCGCTAACTAATATGAAACCTGATGATATTATAGGTAAAAAAACAGCAAAAATATTGGATGCATTAAGAAATCGTTCACAACGGGAAAAATCTAAAATAACTCATGCTTGGAACAATTGGCAGCCTCCTGTTGACGCAACAACTGAGAACGCTAATAATGATGACAGTGGGCATATCGACGTTGATGTGCATAGTAAAAACGATATTGTTACAAACGTTAATCAGATACTGAATACCACCATCACAAATGCGAAATCCAAAGAAAAAAAAACTAAAAGTAACAGCAGCACAAAAGGACTTGCTATTCTTCCTAAAAATGTAGTCGAAATCATCAATAAGATCAAGTCGCTTGCGATGAAGTTTGATTTATGCAGCCAAAATACCGTTGATAACTTACTGTCTAGCCCAATAATAGCGGAATGTGAGGCGTGTCTGTTGCAAATATGGAGAAATAATTTTACATTATCACGATGTTTTACATGTATAGAGACGGATTTACTATTACTTTTGTTATTCACATTCATAAGATTATCGACGAGTCAAGATGGCACTCCCGCAAATTATTCCGTCATGTTACTAGAACAGCTGCTAGAAATAAGTCAAATTGATTCTGTTTTTAAATTATCACTTTACGGCAATGATGAGGTTAAAGAGCAATTGAAGACGACCGTTGATAAGTTTAAAGATACTATCAATAAAAAAACTACAGAAAAAATTGTAACTTTGCTGGACTAGTTTTATCTATGTATATACAGAAATTGTTGTGCTTTACACTAATGACTCATTCAGAAAATTGCATACTATATATATAGGCTTGACTAAGTAATGGCTCAACATCTACTTCATCCCACTCTTCAGTGGGCAATTCTTGTAAAAACATCAAAATATCCTGAAATTGCATGTTGATTAATTTATCTTTGTATGTTTGCAACAATACACAGCAAACATACACGTGAAACACTTCAAATCCATTGTATTCTTCCGCTAAATATGTATCCCAAACCCTCAATATTGCTTTTAAAGGAACTTCTCTGAGTAATAAACAGTTCATCCAACGAAAACTGAATTGTAAATATTGTATCCCTTCTTCTCTAAAGTGATCATTTAAGTCTTTATTTACACGATTCATCAAGTCTATTAAGAGAAGGAATATGTTAGTTAATCGATGTTTAAGATGTAATAAATTATTGAATTAGGTATACCTTCTAATTTCAGCACCATTCTTTGCAATCCTGGTTGTGAGAATGTATAGTGATCTTGGATACCATCTAAAATCTTAGTTAAGCACCAATATGCGTCAGCTTCTACATCCATTAAAATTTTTGGATCGATTTGCTGCACGTCACAACGTAATACATCATTAAAATGAGGGTATAATGAAATAATAAATAGAGGTGTCAATAAGTCGTTCATTCCTTGTACATAACTGCTGGCTGGATGTCGAATTGCCCATATGTATAATATTCTTTCCATAGCCTCTTGAACTCGTTGTTGTTGAAAAAAAGGTGTGTGTGGACAAGTTCTGGGTAAATCTACTTGAATTTGACGTAGAACTTCTCCCTCTTGTGTTGTCCGATCGGATTCAGAAATATTAAAGTATGTAGGAATAGAATCAACATATTCCTTTCTTTTCCGAATTATAGCAGCATCCCTCCTTCCTTTATTAGTAGGTAAATATCCTAATAATAATTGCCATACTTGGGTGCGAAATTCTGGTGGGATACCATTCCAACTTAATTTTCTTAATGCGTTTAAATCGATATTTTCACCAGATAAAATTTCCTCAAATTGAGTTATACGAAATGGTTTTCTGGATTGATCCACTTTGGATGGTTTAAATACAGAATTAACTACTGTATTACTAATGGTGGGTTCTGAACTACCGATACCGACGATTCTATCATTACTTACAATATTGCTACTATTACTATACATACTTTTGTCACTATCAGTACTACTACTTGTACTTCCAGAACCAGAAGCTATCAAAGCATTTTTATTCGGGACTTTTTTAACTGCTGTCGATGATTTTTTGGCATCTTTTGACTTAACTACCACGTGACCAGGAACAATCCGAGCCGATGGATTGCTACTGGAAGAAATCGTATTATTCGACGTCGAGTTTGAGTTAGTTGTGGTCGTATTAGTGGTCCCATCACCTTTGAATCCTCCGATGACAATATTGGCTATGCCGAGCCCTATCCTACCCACCAAGCCTAGAGGTCCATCCTCCTTCTTGTCCTTGGCCTCCTTCCCAGACATTCTTTCACTCTCACTCTTCAATCAATTAC
>JACCDO010731310.1_pt1 | contig 15677 bp, 19 predicted proteins | sample 7446101 | NCBI WGS metagenome assembly JACCDO01 (sample SAMN15323440, study PRJNA562643) | freshwater metagenome | isolation source: river surface water | place: USA:Blue River Watershed | collected 2017-08-16
GATAAAATTGATAAAATTATTAATAATTATGGAGATAATGATAATAAAGAACTACAAAAAATTTTTGAATTTCTAAAAGAATTAAAATATGAAATATCTGATATTAAAAACGAGATATTCGAATTAAATATTAAAATTAATAATGTGTTAGAAAATACATATGATAATACAAATAAAAAAATTAATACTCTTAAAAAAATAGATAATAATAATATTTTTTTAAGTCCTAATGAATATAAAGAATTATCTGATGACTTTAAAATTTCAAAAAAAATAATTAAAAAAAGTAATAAATATATTAAACATGATTTTAATACTACAGATTATGATTTAGAAAATGATCTTAATAATTTAGAAAATAATAATAATTTTAATAATAATTTAGATGATGATTTAGATGATGATTTAGAAAAAGAATTTAATTGTTTAGTTAAAAAAAATTGATTTTTTTTGTAACTAGAATATATACTATAGATACCCAAACAATATTAAATATGTCATCAAGATATATATATAAAAATGTTAGCAATAAACTAAAAAGAGGTTTATATGCTGAACATCCAGATTTTGATTTAGAATCATATTACAAACTTTCAAATCAAATTACAAACAATAGATTAATTATTTTGATTGGACAAATATTATATCCAATCAATTTTATTTTTACAAAAACAAAAATTTTAATATTGATCGATGTTGATAACGATTTTTTAACTAAATATTTTAACAGAAAATACTTTCCTAATGTAGACGAAATTTATTATTTTAAAAAAGATATTCCATTTTCACAACTTTTAACCTATTTTAATACAGATGAGACTGGTTGTTATAAAAGTGATATGTGTACTTGGTTTTTTGATTACGATTATACTGATTATAAGTATTTTAGGAATTTAACTTATACTAGACATATTAGACAAATTGGTGAACTTAAAAACTATCATATTATTATTGAGGAAAGAAAACCTTATTTTGTTTTTAAAAATTATAACGTTAAGGTTCCATTAGTTACTTATTATAATTATTTTTCAGAATGGCTGTTTCAAAACACATAAAAAATGAAAAAATATTTTTATGGATTTATATAATAATATACTTATAATATAGTTATAATATAATGGTTCCTGACACTTATGAAGATTGTTTTGATACTATTTATAACTTTTTACAAGAATTTAATTATATATTACTACCTCCTATTGATATTTCAACAAAAAATGTCAATTTGATTATAAAATTTATATGTAAAAATCTACCACCTGACTTAATAAATTGTTCTTATGATATTAAATTATATTATATTTCTAAATTTGATAATGATACACTTTTTAGATATGTAAAAAAAATTAAAGATATCAATAAACTTGAATATATTTTCTTTGATAATAAAAATGAAATTATGGATAAACTTACAACACCTAGAAATCATTTAATAAAAAAATATAATGATACTACTCAATCTAAAATAGACAAATGTAATAAGATTATAAATGATATAGATGATATTTTATTAGACTTTCAAAGAGAAAAAATACTAATTAAATCTTTTTTTAGAAAACTAAAACAATAAACTTAAATTTTACAATATTTATTTATTATTATATGAAAAAAATAAATATCAATAAAGTTATTAAAGATATCAAAACAGATTTTGTAAAAGAAAATACTAAAATTCTTGATCTTTATAAAGTATTTACATCTAAACTTACACCTTGTTCATCCTATATTTATAATAATTACTGTAATAAAAATCTTAATAATATATTAGCTAACAAGATTATTACTCATATTATAGCAATAAATTCTAATATAGAAATTTATATTGTTTCTTATAATAAAACTTTATTTAAAAGTTTTTCTGATGATCAATATGATAAACATAATTTATCTATTCATTTTGTTAACAATAATAATTTTTCTAAAATAGCCTCTAATATTAAAGATAGTAATAATTTAAAGATTTTGTTTGTAGAACTTGATCAATCAGTCAAAGATAATAAAGATTTTGTTGAAATTACTAAACATTATCTTAAATATAATACTATTTTGATTTATGATATTTCTAAATATGAACATGTTGATTTATTTAATAATTTTAATTTAAAAATATTATTAAGTAGTCAAACAATTTTGTTTGATTCTGTTCTTCGAAAAATTATTCCTAAATATAAATATGATGATTATTATAAATTAGATATCTATAATAATAGTGGTATTGCTGTTTTTAATAATAATATTTATAATATTATTTGGAACGAATATCGTAATAATTTTGATATTGATATGAAAAATATTAATGGAATATCTGAAAATAAAATTATTAATAAATATCTTATTAAAAAAGTTAAAGAAGATTTTTTTAATAAAAATAATACAATTACAAATTCATCAAGTATATCTAATTCATCTCATTCATCTAATTCATCTAATTCATCTAATTCATCAGATTGTTCAAATCTATTAGACTATTCTTATTATAAGTACATCGATAATAAACTAGAAATTATTAAAAAAAATTTATTTTGGTCACAATATAATATTAAAACAAATACATCAGATACATCAAATACATCAGATACATCAAATACATCAGATACATCAAATACATCAGATACATCAACTGTATCTGATATTTCTTCATCAACTAATAATTCATCTTACATATCTGGTAAAAGAAAATCAAAGAAAAACAAAAAATGTAATTATTCAACAGACTATATGGTAGAGTATTTAAAAAATTCTGATAAAATAAAAAAAAGTGACGATGTATATAATTCTAATGTCAATACTAGCACTGATAGATTATTGTCAATTCGTCATTATTTATCTTCTATTGATTGTTCAGATCCTATATCTAGTAATATTAAAGATACAAAATGTAATAATTCTGATCAAAGTATTTTTTTAAAAAAAAAATATAAACAAAAAAATACAAACAAAAATAATATCAATATAAACATAGATATAAACAAAATAAATAAAAATTTATCTATTGATATCACTGATAATATTAAATTAAATTTTTTTTAGTATAATAAAAATTTATATTGTTCTATAAATTTTATGAATAACAAATATCTAATTTCTTCACTAAATAATTTTGGAATATACCATGTTAAAAGTAAAATACCTGGTAAAAAAAATATTATATCAATTAAAAATTATTATTTCGAAATATCACTTAAGACTTCAAATATTAATTTTATTACTCTATCTAATTATTTTTCAGAAAAAATTATTTTAGAATTATCTAATTATTTATCTATATCACTAATTGACAATATTGGTAAACCTATTTCTTCTAATTGGACAATGATGATAGATACTAATAAATTGGTTTTCTTCTTATGTAACAAGTATATTGAAGCAATAATAGATATTGATAACTTAATAATTATACCTAATATACAAATAAATAATAATAAAGTTGTTAAACAAAAAAAACCAAGAAAAAAAAATATTCCTGTTGCTCTTAAAAGAAAAGTTTGGAGTAAATGGATTGGAGAAAACATAGGGAAAACAAAATGCCCTTGTTGTAAACTTACTGACATAACTCAACTAAATTTTTCTTGTGGACATATAGATGCAGAGGCAAATGGTGGTTCTCTAACTGTTGAAAATCTTAGACCTATTTGTACTTCTTGTAATTCGTCTATGGGGACTCAAAATATGAATGAATTTATAAAAAAGTATGGTCTGTAAAAAAATTGATTATTTAGATATATTAAATTTATTATTATAATTTTGTTATATTTAAAAATGGAAAATCCTACAGAACAAAGTAGCATAAGTTGTAATACAGTTAACCAAGAAGGTTCATTTACTTCTAATAATATAGTCTATTATCCTATGGGTACTTTTCCTATTATTTCACAATCATTTATCCAACATACAAGTCCTAGTTATTTAAGTATCTCTGTAAATAGAGAAAATATGTTTAATAGTTTACTAAGAAAATTACACGCACCTGAAAGTTTTAAGAAACAAGATATTGTTTTAGTTTATCAGTTATATCTTGAATATCATAGGGTGCCTCAAATAAATTTAACAATAATTGCTATACTAATGTTTAATTATGCATATGCTTGTAAAGGAAAATTAATTGCTTGTGGTAAATATCTACCTTCTTTTACTGAATGTTATTTTTTAGGATCTGATGTTCAAACACAAAAAATGGACTTTGTTAATAATTTTGCAATTTTCTTATCTAAAAACAAAATTGATTTTAATATATTAAGAACTAAATATAATGTTATTGTCCTTAAAAATCAAGAATATATTAGACAGCTTATTTCACCAGCTGGTATATATAATGGTAAATAATATGTAAATAATTTGTTTATAAAAAAATTGAAAATATTAATTTATTGATTGCTTTTATATATTAATAATACCTATAAAAATGGATAAAGGCGATCAAGTATCTTATCCTGAGGAGGCTTATGCCTCTTCTTCAAATGAAGAAAATTCAACTGCTCAAGGAACAATTAACACCTCTGAAACAGAAACTTTAAAAGATTCTGATGAGATTTGTGTTATTTGTCTTGATAATGTTAATCCTCAAACTAATATTCCCCTAGACTTTGTTATTACTTCCTGTGGTCACAGATATTGTACTGTATGTTATAGAAACATTACAAGTCATATCAACCAAATTAATCGTAGATGCTCGATCTGTAGAACTGGACTACCAAGACATCATGATCCTAATCCTCAGTTCTCAGGCGAAACCCCTGAAGTTATATTTACTATTGGTACAGACAATAGATATCATGTGTATGGAGTACATGATGTTATTCAGCAATACATTGAAGAAACTGTTCCACCGGCTCCAATTACACTACTTCCTAGTACTCCTGTAGAAGATAGTCCTTATTCCTCTCCTGTTAGAACAACAAGGGCGAGGTGCATTGATTTAAGAACTTCTACAGGAAGAGCAAGACGTATTAGACACAACGATCTTAATGAAAGCAATACACTACCTAACCCCCTTAGTTTAGGTATCAGACTAGGTGATGAAGAGAATTTATTCATGGACGATTAATTTATTTACTTACTGTTTATCATAAAAATTGATTTATTTATTATTATTTTTTATAATAATTATAATAATAATGACACTTAATACTGAAAATAATATTAAATTTTTATCAGTTAAAGATAAAAAAAATGATATAATTTCAGATAAACTTAATATAACAAGAAGACCTAGCTTTCGATCATTTTGTGGTGATATCAATGAATATAGATGTTCTATATGTGTTTATGATAATGTTTGTTGTTCTAACTGTAAATATTTAACCAATATAAATTTTCAAAATAAAAATTGATACTAAAATATAATATATTTATATTATATATGGATAAGGAAATAGATAAAGAACATAGTAAAAATAATACTAAACATAATTTTTCTAACATAAAGAAATTTTATGATATGAATTGTTCAAAATGCAGAGCTTCTTTATCTAAAGTATGTATTGTACATTCCAAAGAAAAAAATAATATGATAAAAGAAATTAATCTTTATAAAGAATTAAATACCAATATAAAAAAAAATTATGTTGGAATTGTTACTAAATCTAAACCTATTTTTATCGATACAAATTGTTCTAATAATCAAAATTATAGCTATCCTCCCTATAAAAATGAGGTTAAATTGTGTAGTCATGTACGTACTTTAGAAGAAAAAAGTTATCTTGATAATAGTGATTATTTTTTAGATGATATTGATACTATGAATAGTAATAATTATAACAATACTATTTATAACATTAATAAAATAAATGATGTTAATAAATTAGACAGTAAAATAGAAAATAATTTTCAAGATGTTTCTTTACAAGAATTTAGTTTTGAAGATATATTTAGATAAAAATTGATATTTATATATGCTAATATTTATTTAATATACTTATATACTTAATGTTTTAGGTTTATATAAATACATTTCAAAAAATGGATTCTTATGATTATTATAGAACACTTGAAAGAAATGAAAGAAGATATAAATATTTTAAAGAAAAGCATGGTGGTAATTGTTTATTTGTTGTCCTATTTTTTGGATTGATTATTTGTAGCCCATGTATATGTATTGATAAACTAAGAAAAGTACATCCTCAACCAGATGATGATTGAATTATTTGTAAAAAATTGATTAAAATTATTTATATTTGAATTTTATATATTAGTATGTTATCCTATGATAACTTTTACATTATTATAATTCTTATATTTTTAATATTTATTTGTTTCGTAATATTTATTTTGAAACATTTTGTTAAACAAACTAACAAATTTATGTCTTATGTAGATAAAATATTCGAGATAAACTTTAATAGTATTCATGTAAAACAAAACGACTTTGAATTAAATACTAAAAAATTTGTTGAAAAAAAAATTAACTTATTAGAAAAATCAATAGATACACAAAAATTTCATATTAATAATTTTATTGAATACCAAAAAGAAAATACACAATACACTAATAGTCTTAGAGAAAAAAATAAACTTAATTATGAAAAAATTAAAAGTCTTGAAAAAAATTATAAAGATATAGGTACAACTATTTCAGAGTTAAAAATAATAGACAAAACAAATTGTAATAATATTGATAATAGTGATAAGCAAAAAGTTATTAATTTTGAACAAATTAATAACTTAGAAAAAACAATTTTAACATTACAATTAAAAATTAATATGATCGAAAACAAAACTAATTTAATAATTGAAGAAAATACTGTACTTAAAAAAAATAATAACTATTATAAAAAGGAATATAATAATATTACAAATAAAATTAATTTAATTACAGAGCAACACAAGGAAAATAAAAAACTTATTACTGAACTGATAATAAAAAATATATTAGATGATATTATTTCTAAAATAAATTTTGAAAATAAAGTGTTGCCAAATAATAATGAATGTATTGACCAAATTATTTCAAAAAATTTTCATTTGAGTGAACAACTTCGATTTATAAATGATATTTCTAAACTTATATCTGAAGAACATATTTTGTTTGAACAATATTTTGTTATTAAAAAATGTTTAGAACAAAAAAATATTAACTCAAATTATATATTACCGGATGGTTTTAATGTGTATTATATTGAAAATGGTAATATTTTTACAAAAGAAAATACACTTCATCTTTTGTCTTGTAATTATAGAACTACTATTAAATTTATTGAAATTGTTTTTTGCAAATTTTTTATTGATAAAATTAATATCGATAAATATTCACAATTCTATATAAATCAAGCTAGACCTAAAACTCTTATGATCCATAGACATGATATAAAATCAGAAACACCTATAATTCCAGAAAACTCTATAGAATTCACTTTTTTAGAAAATCATTGTTTAAGAGGTATATTTTATGTTTTTATCAAAAGGAAATTATCCTTACAAAGATTTATTGATACATATAATAAAATATTGGAAACCAAGTAAAAAATTGTTATTTTTATAATATATTAAATAATTAAAGTATAAATATGGACAGTCTTTTTGCTTCAATTATTGGTACTCTTACTGCTGAAATTATCACTCTACCAATATGTACTATTAAAACTGTACATCAAAATTCATCTAATCCTTATATTAAAGATACTGTTTTAGCAATTTACAAATCTCATGGTTATAAAGGTTTTACAAATGCATATACACCTGCTATTATTGCTCAAGTTGTATCAACTTCAACAAAATATTCTTTTTACGAATTTATAAAAAACTACAGACAAACCGATAAATCTGATTTTCTAAATAATTCTATAAATGGATTGGCTGGAGGTATTTTAGGAAGTTTGTTTTCACATCCAATAGACGTTTGGAAAAATTATTTACAAAGAAAAGAAAATTTCTCATTCAAAAATTACAAACTTTATTATCAAGGTTATAGTGCATCTATTTACAAAAATGCTGTGCTTTATTCTTGTCTGTTTCCTATCTATGACTACTATAAGAATAAATTTAATTCAATATATTTAGCTTCACTATCAACAACTATTACTGTTAGTTTTATTATTCAACCATTTGATTATTATAAAACTGTAAAAATGGCTGGAAATACTAATATTCAATTAAAAAATTTTACAAGAGGATTTACTTTAATGTTAGCTAGATCTATTCCACATTTTACTATTACTATGTATACTACTGAAATAATCAAAAAATACTTAGTATAATATACTTTTTATATATGTAATATTTACAAAAAATTGAAAATTTATATTATTTAATACACTATTAATATTTACATAAAAAATGATGCCAAATAGAGTTAAAAGAGAAAAACGTCTTAATCAAGAAGACTATTCGTGTAGTAGGAGTGAAAAACCTAACGACTGGAGATTATTAGCATTCAAAGAATGCGAACAACCTTCATTTAATAAGAAATATAATAAACAGAAATCTTGTAAAGAGCAAGAAAGCTTTAATTACGAAATAGGTAAACCAATTTATTCAATTATAGAAAAACCAGATGGTTCGACAGAGTTAGTTAGAACAATTAATGACAAAGCTGAAGTTACTGTATATGTTAGTCCTAAAAAAAGTATTTGCTCTTTCTGCAAAAAAGCTGGTAGAGATTTTAATCATTCAATGAGAGAAGATGATGATCCAAATGGATCTATAGTTTGTCAATTCCTTAAAAATATGGCTTGCTCTTATTGTGGTAATAAAGGACATACTAAAAAATATTGCGTTCAGTATAAAAATGAAATATCCAGATTTGAAATTACATCAGATGGAAGTCTTGTTGAATTAAATTTATCCTTTGAAAAAAAAGAAGGATCTGAGACAGGATCTGAAACAGGAACTGAGACAGAATACGAAACAAGATCTGAAACTAGATCTGAAACTAGATCTGAAACTAGATCTGAAACTAGATCTGTTTGTAATAACAGTTTAGAATCAGTGACTAACCACAAAATTAACTTTAAAGATGGTCAAGTTGATCGTTCTACGGAAATGCTTGAACCTAAACTTACTTCCGTAATTAATCCTGGAATTACAAAAAATTCTACACAAAATGATTTAATGATTGAAAGATCAAGAGCTAGAACATTATCATCAGAATATAATTCTGAACTTAATTTTGAATTACTTCCACATGGTCTACTTGATGAAAATATTAGTAACCCAACTCCTATTAAAAAAGCTATAAAACCAGTTAATTCAGTTAGAACAAAAAAAATAATTTGTGATTATTGTAAAAACAAAAAAATGCCTAAGACAGTATATGAAGCACATACTATGTTTAAAGTTTCAGATGGACAAATGATTATTAGTTGTCCACTCCTTTACTCTGAAGCCTCTCTTTATAATAAAGATAAAGATAAAAATGAAGATGAAGAATATAAAGAAGGAGGAGAAGAAGAAGAATATAACGAAATAGAATCAAACCTAAGTAGTATTGGTCATGTTGAAAATTATTATGATGAAAACTCCAGTATTTCTGATCTTATTAGTGTTTTAAGTAAATTAAGTATAGAAACAAAAGTACATGGTTATGAACAAAATGTTAAACAAAGATCAATTACACTAAATACATCTTTTGAAGAAGAAACTATTGATTTTGGAGATGTTCCCAGACCTAAAAGTTCTCCTGAACCTATTAGAAACACAATTAGACCTAGACCAATTAAAAATAGAACACCTCATTATATCGATGTAAGTAACAGTTTTACGGGGAGTTTTTCAGAAAGTATTATGGGTGGATTAACAGACAGTGTTTCATCAAGTGTTTCATCAGGTATCTCGTCTATAACAAAAAATTCTGAAGACGAATTTAGTATTAGTAATGGTCTAGATAATATCTTCAGACAAGGGATTGATTTTGAAGAAATTAATGATATGACTCCTTTTCCTGTTAGTCATACTGTTAGTCATACTCCATTTAATGGATTTCCAGGGAATAATTCTTTTCAAACACAACATCATGTACCAAGTTTCTTATCAGGGATTTCAGATTTATCAAGTATATCAGGTGTATCGGGAATATCAGGAATTCAGGGATTAGGTTCTAATTCAATTTGTTCAATGGATGGATTTTATAGAACTGAAACCACAACTTATTTTTGTCCAAGATCGACACCAAGTCCAAGGATGTGTCCTAGTCCTAGAAATAGTCCTTTACCAGATCCTAGATATCCTCTTTATTTATAAAAATTTTTTACAATATATTTTATTTATAATAGAATAACCTTTAATAAAATTATAGGATAATACTGCAGTTAATTCTCCATATACTAATAAATATTCTGAATTTTCTGTTTTTCCATCTTCTATACTTTCTCTGGAATAAGTTGAATTAATATGTCCTAATCTTAATCCACCATCTAAATGGAATATTACATTTTTTATAGGATATCCTATTTTACTCAATGTTTTTAAAATTTTACTTTCATTTGGTATTTTATTTGGGTAATTCGTTATTAATTCATCTTCATTTAATTGATCAATATCTTCACATATTCCAAAACCTTTATTTGGTATAATCTTGAGGTAAAAAATATTTTCCTCAAAACAAAATAAATAATAAGGATTATTTCTATGAAATCCCATATATTGAATTTTTTCTTTATTAGTCAGATTAGTAGTTGTATCTATGTTAAATACATCTTTTATTCTTGGTTCCGGTAACACAAAATTTTCTCTTTTTATCATGTTACTTATTGTTAAACCCATCATTAATATTTTTGTTATATATTATTAGTATAATAAAACTTTTATTACATATTTCAAATAATGACATTTTCAATTATTATAAAAATTGAAATTTTATTTATATTATTTACTAATATTTATAAAAATAAAATGCCTAATTGTAATTTATGCAAAATGGCTGGTCATTCTGAAGATAAATGTAAAACATTTATAATTTGTAACTTTTGTGATAAACAAGGTCACAGAAGTTCAGACTGCTGGCTTAAAAAAAAACCATGTGAATATTGTAAAACTATTAACCGGTCTCCTCAAATTTATTTTAGTCACTTAACTTCAAATTGTAGAGATTTTTATTGTAATACTTGTGGAGAAAAAGGTCATTTTACAGATAAATGTGTTAAGACACCTTGTGAAACTTGTGGAAAATATAATCACACTACACAAAACTGTTTTAAAAATATTAAGGACTGTACTCATTGTAGAAATCTTAACTCTTTTTACAAGGAAAAAAATATTAAAAAAATTATACCACTTTTTATTATTAAAAATCATGACTTGAATGATTGTCCCAATATCTGTCATCATTGTTATAATTATGATAGTTCTAATAATCGTTATTTAACTCATGTCAATATGTTTTGTAAATTAAAAATTAAATACGATAAAGAAAATATTTATAGTAGTACCATTAAAAGTACTGAGGTAACGAATTTAGAAAATTCTGTTGAGATTATAGAAAATGATTGTCTTGAAAATGAGACTGAAGAAATTTCTAGTAATGTAACAAGTTCTGTAACAAGTTCTGTAACAAATGTAGTTACAAATATAGTTTCAAATGTAGTTCCTGAGAATATTACAGAATTACATATTATTGAAGAAAATATTTCTAAAAAAACTATTGTATGTGAAGACGAATTCACACAAACTGAAACACAAAATGAACCAAAAAATATTGCATTAGCTTTTTCACAAGAAATAGAATTACTCAGAGATCTTGCTTGTGTTTTACAAGAAATTAATTAACTAATATTTATTTATATAAAAATTGATTAATAATAAATATATATTTAATTAATATGTGTTCTAATATATCTCTTAGTGTTATGGATGAAAAAAAATATTTGGTTTCAGATCCAGATTTTAATATAAATTTGGAAGAATTCGAAACAATTAATTTAGAAAAAGATGTAGATACTGTTAATTTTAACTTTGAAATTAACAATGTTACAAATAAAAATATATGTTATACTGTAAACAATTTAACTCCTTGTTGTATTAGTAATATAGATAATATTATTAAAGATGACAAAATGGAAAATTTATTTGGTTTTCAAGAAAATATTTTAGGAATTGATTTTGATGTTTTAGATAATAAAGTTAAAAATAATGAAAACATTACATGTATATATCTTGTTTCAATTGGTTATGTTAATAATTTAAGATCGTATTATAATATAAGTGATAGATATAATGACGACGATTTACTATGTAAATATGGTCTAACAAATAATTTATTAAGAAGATGTAAAGAGCATCAGAGAGATTATGGACGAATTTCTGGTTCTTCATTGCATTTAAAATATTTTACACATATCAATGAAAAAAAATTATTTTTTGCCGAAAATATATTAAAAGATATATTTTATAATCTTGACTATAAATTTGATGATTATCCTGGAAAACATGAACTTGTTATAATTCCAAAAAATAAATTACAAGATATTAAAAAAGAATATGATAGAATTAATCTTTTTATAAGAAAAAATGATTATATTTATATATAAAAAATTGATTAAAAAATATATTATTTATAATACTATATCAGCTAAAATGTTTTATAAAAATTTAGAACATTCTTATCAAAACAATCTCCAAATAAATTTGTTATCCTTACTTGATAAAACAATTAAAACTATTAAACCTATTGTACAAAAAGCTCCTGAAATTGTAGATAAATATGAAAAAATTATATATCAACAAAAAATTAATCAAAATATTATAATTTATAATAATCTGTATCTAAAACAAAATAATTACTTTATAAATACATCAACAAATAAAATATCTTCTGAGCAAATACAAAGAGCTTTTCAATATTGTGTAGATAATTCACTTGATGAACAGGCTTTTGAAATAACACAAAATTTTATTGTAGATTTTGATAAAATATGTACTAAAGTTAATAAACCTATACATTTTATTATTATCAAAAATAATATGACGAAAACATTTGAGTACATGGTTAATAATTATAATATTGATTTTGAAAAAATATATGACAGCGAAAATATTATTGAATTTTGTAATAATAATGGTTCAAAAAAATTTTTAAGTATTCTTGAAAACTTAAAAAATAATAAAGAAATTGTTTAATTAAATATATTTTTTTAAATATAAAACTTATTATATAAATTATATAGATTAAATGATATCCTTAATTGCTAATCCTGATCAAATTGTTGACGAAAGTGTTGTATATATTATTCTAACTATAGATGATGAAGTTAATAATAAAGCTTATGATGGTTTGTATATAAATCTTATTATTAAAAAAGTTGGTACTACTAATCAAGTTCCTACTTATAGATTAAGATATGTTGGTGAACCACTAACTTTTGAAATAAATAAATATACTTATGGTAATCCAGGTACATTCCAAGTAACAGCTAATATTTATGATGGTCCTAGTTTTGCTTCTACTAGTTTTATTGTAACTGATAAATTTAAAATGAATAATGTTAATATTGGAGCCGGTGTTACCTCCAAAGTACAATTACAATCACAAACAAACTTTAATGCAAGAAACACTTTTCATCCTAAATATGAGGAACCTAATCCTAATTTACAAAAAGTTCAACAGCCTGGTGTTGATTATTTTAAAACTACAAAAGTAGAACCTATTCCTCAAAATACTATTCAAGAACCTTCTTTAAATGTAAATAAAGTACAAGGTAGAGGAAGAAATGTAGGTCCAGGTGGACATTAAATTTTACACGCAAATATATTTTTTTTATAAATCAATTTCATATATAAATAATTTATGTCTGAAATATCTCTTGTTGATAAAATTAATGAACTTGTTAAAAACACAAATAATTTTACTGAAAATGATGAACTAACATTTGTAATTAATAATTTATTGTTAGAATTAGATAATAAAAAAAATAATTTTTTTGGAGAAGATATTAAATCAATTAATATTGATAATGCATTCGATTTTCAAAATAAAATATATGAAAATATTAAAAAACTAAATTCACTTACTAATAACACTTTTATATTTCATCAAAATTTTTTCAAAAGTTTTATCTCTAATCTTGATTTATCTAATGATACAATTTCAAAATGTGATATATTTAATACAACAAAGCTTAGTGAAAAAGCTTACGATGAGCCTAATTCTGGAGATTTTTTTACATATATTAATTTAATAGATAAAAAAGATTATGTTTGGGAAATTAAAGAAAGTATAAAAGTATTTGATAAAGACAATTTTATTAGTTTTTTTACTTATATTTCTGTTAATAACGATGATATTGCCAAAACAACTACTATATCAATTAGTTTTAGAGGTACATATGATTTTCATAGTGCTATAATGGATATTCAAATTTTACCAATAAAATTTAATACAATAATTGATGGTATTAACTATGAATATTATTTACATAATGGATTTAGTAAAGTATTTAGTTATATTGACAAAAATGGCAATAGTACTATTGATTTGATATTCACAAAACTATTAAATGTTATTAACAGTGTAAACAATTTAGGTTATAAAAAAGATTTAATAATAAATGGTCATTCACTTGGTGCTGCGCAAGCAACTATTTTTTTACTTTATCTATTCTCTGATGAAACTTCTCAAAAATACTTTAATACAAATATTTTTTCTTCTATAAAAATTTATAATTATGGACAACCAAGAATTACTACTGATAATACATTAAAAAAAATTTTTAATTTACTTATAAGAAAAAAAAAATTACAGTGTTATTCTTTTTTAAATAATTTTGATATTGTATCTACTATTCCTCCTTTTTATTTATTTAATTATACTCATGCTTTTGAAAATATTCATTTTTTTAATTTTAGAAGAAATACTATTTACACAATGTCTTCTTATTTAGTAGCTAATGGAATATTTATAAATATTGTAGCTATTTTATTAGTTCAGATTAAAAGAAAAAAATATATTATTGGGGCTAATAAAGAAACTGATAAATTGTTAGCACAAATACTTTATCAGGAATTTAAAATCAGTATTTTTTCTCATTATATCAATAACTATAATTATTTTTTAACAAATTCAGTATAATTTATTTTTTTATATATAAATTAAGTAAACCATTAAAGTCAGTATAATCTAAAATATTGTTTTTTATAAAATATACTTTCGAACCATATGATATTTTTATATTAGAATCTAAATTTGAATTTGATGGTACAGATAATACTTTACCAATTAATCTTTTTTTATATTCTGGTAGTTCTTTATTTGGCTCTAATTGATCTTCAGAAAATAATACTTCTAACCATATTTTTTCTAAATTATAATTTACTAATACATAATTTTTTATTTGTATTGGTATTTTCCATTCTAAATAATAGTTAATAAAAATATTTGAACAGTCAAAAATCTCTAATGGACTCAAATACTCTAAATATTCAAGTATTTTTACAAAAGATGGTTCTATTTCTAAATTTTCATTCATTTTGTAATATTATTATTATTAAATAAAATTATCAATTTTTCATCAATTTTCTTATTCTATCTTCTTTCATGTTAAAAACAATTATTATAACAAAAACTATAATAAAATATATTTTTGTAAAATTTTTCTTAATAGTTTTTTTAATGATGATCCAGAACTACTTATAAAAAAAAGTATACCTTCTACTAAAGCTAATAATAGTAGTTATATTGCTCAAGTTACTGCTGTTAAGAAAAGTATCACACAATTATTAGATCTTACTAACTCTCTCAAAGAAAGTTTCTA
>JACCDO011159319.1_pt1 | contig 15677 bp, 14 predicted proteins | sample 7446101 | NCBI WGS metagenome assembly JACCDO01 (sample SAMN15323440, study PRJNA562643) | freshwater metagenome | isolation source: river surface water | place: USA:Blue River Watershed | collected 2017-08-16
ATGGCGGCATCGTCGAAGCTCTAAAAAAATCAAAATCACGTGCCGCACTAGGCGCAGCTTTTGGTCACGCAGTCCCTTCGCTCATCGCGGGTAAGGTTCTGTACGACGTCGCAAAGGGCGTCTATAACGTAGCCTCACAGTATTCTTCGCCGCAGTCCAATACTAGCAGCTGGGACGAATACGCAAACGGGTGAACGAAGAGCTGATGTGTGACCATCAGCTCTTCGTTCTTATGCCGTTAGCTTACCAGGGGCTTGCCGTTGCAGTCCTGCCGTAGTCGTACGGGGAGGTTCGCTGATACGGACCTCCTGACGTGCTAGGTCCGGATGCACTTGGGCGGGAGAAATAAACGCCCGGAGTGCTGATCTCCATCGGTTTATTACCCTTGCCGACCAGGGCATCAAACACAGCCGTCATCACAAGCGCACAGAACTCGATGACGAGTTTGAACGCCGCCAGCTCGATCGCATGCTTCAAGAACTTCAGAAGCATTGCACCGAGTTTCTTTGCTGCCGTTTCGAGCTTACTCAGCCACCGCTTGTCTTTGGTCTTTCGTGCTGAGCGCAGTTGGTCATTCAACTTAAACGCTGCCTTCCCTAGATCAGAAGCTTCTGCGATGATATTTTCTTTAGCTTCTTGGGTAGACATACGAAAGATGTTCGATGCTGACTCTGCAGTGAAATTCCCTTTACTTGCTGGTTCTGCTTCAAACGGGTTTACTACCATTTTGACTCCTCTTTGTTGTTATAGGTCCCGATTTACGCTAGACTGTACGAAACTTGCCTAGCTAATGTTCTTATACCCATCGGATTTGTTAATTTGCCTGCGGCTTAGTTTTCCGTTAGCATTCATCGCGGACACACGCTCTCGCAGAGACACATCCCTACCTGACTACAAGGTGCAATATGACCAGCTTCACTGAAGGATTTTCAAAAACCGCAGCTGCTCGTGCAGCAGGTCGCGCAGCACGCCGTGCAGCAGGTCGCGCTAAGGGCGGTAAAGGCGGAGGCAAGGGATTCTTTGATAACGTCGGTAACTTCTTCAGCGGACTATCGACCGGAGCACAGAGCAGCGGTAACGTTGCACTGAAGACTCACCTAAACCCAATGACCGGGTTCCGTAACTTGGGCAAGGCGCTTGACGCAAAAAACACTAACATTCGCGGCCAGTTCGTCGGACGCGCACTCCCTTCCTTGGGCGCCACCGCAGTATACGGCTACGGCGCAAAGAAAGTCTTTGACGGAGTTACGGGCAATAATCAAAACCAATCGCCCAACTACGCAACGTACTACGGGTAATGGGGTAGTTGTAGTAGAGTAACCGGTCAGGGGGAGCGCGCTGATGTTTTGCGTGCTCTTCTAACCCACTGGTTCACATATGCGGACACTATCAGGAAACGACGAGTTTGCTTCTCTTAAGAAAACAGTCATCGACGCCTATAGCCGTCTGTTCCCTGTAGTAAAGCCCGGCGACGCTGGAAAGAAAACTGACTCGCTTCACTTGAACAAGATCTGGATCGATGACTCAGGTCTTGAGTCCATGGATTTCGGATCACAAAAGAAAGCACGACTCTCAGGATCCACTTGGGGCGCACCTGTGTACGCAGACCTCGAGCTCAGAAGTCCTGAAGGCAAAGTCATTGACCACGCCGCAAAGATTCGCCTAGCCACAATCCCTAAGCTAACCCCTCGCGGCTCCTACATCGTTCAGGGAACAGAGTACCAGGTTGCAAACCAGTTGCGAAAAAAGCCTGGGGTCTACATCCACAGACGACAAACGGGCGATGAGTTTAAGGTCGATGTAACCCTTAAAGCCGGCGATAAAATTCAGCGCTTTAACGTCCACTACGACCCCACCACCACCAAGTACGTCGTAGCGTTTAACCACACCAAAGTCCCCCTCTACCCGCTCCTGTCCGTGCTCGGGGTGTCGGACGATCAGATCCGCTCTGCATGGGGTTCAGAGATCTTCGCCTTAAACAAGGTGGACGTCTCCAAGCACCTTCCAAAACTCGCCGATAAGCTTGCGCGAGTCACGACCGACAATACACAGACCGCGCGAGAAGCCATCGTCACGGTTGCAAAGACTCTTCTTGCCGACCCAGAGGTGTGTAAATTCACCCTAGGGGAAGCGCACAATAACCTTAACGGCAAGATGCTGCTCGAAGCATCCACCAAACTGAAGAAGGTCTACCTCGGGGAGCAAGAACCAGATGACCCGGAGAGCCTTCTTTTTAAGGAAGTTCTGTCAGTCGAGGACATGCTTCATGACGCGCTCAACAGCGATCGCCAGAAGAAAATCCTAGCCGACTTCCTTTCTCGCGGTCTGGGCCGAAAACAGAAAATCAAAGAGATCATTAACTTTAAGAAACTCTCCGGCCCGATCGAAACTTTCTTCAGTCGCGACGACCGTTCAGGCACGCCTGAGCAGACTAACCCCATCAACATGATCTCTGAAAAACACAAAGTGACCTTTATGGGCACTGGGGCTGTCACAAACAAACACGCCGTCACAAACGACATGCGTGAAGTCCACCCCTCGCACGTTGGATTTCTGGATCCGGTCCACACGCCTGAGGGCGAAAAAGTGGGCGTCACTCTGCACCTCACCGCAGGCGCAGTAAAAGACGGTCGTGGCGTTAAGACTCGCGTCATCAACACAAAGACTGGAAAACTAGAGCTCCTAAGCCCCCAAGAACTCTACTCTAAAGCCGTTGCATTTCCTGACGAAGGTGAGCTGAAGAACGGCCGCGTTTCCTTTCACGACAACAACGTGCGCGCGCAGTACCAGGGCAAGCTAAAGCAACTCACCCCAAAAGAGATCGACTACATCCTCCCCACCCACACAACACTCTTTAGCTACTCTACGAACCTGATCCCGTTTCTTCACTCCGACCAGGGCAACCGTGCGGCAATGGCCTCTAAGATGCTCGGCCAAGCCATCCCGCTTGTCGAAAGAGAAGCGCCTTACGTCCAAACAGAACTCTCTGCCGGCAAAACATTCCATCAGGCAATCGGGGAGGAGTTCTCCCTAAAAGCACCCGTCAGTGGAAAAGTCACTCAAGTCACCGCCGACCACATCACGATCGGTAAGACGAAAGTGTCGCTCTACAATGACTTCCCGCTCAATCAAAAGACCTACATCTCTCACGAACCCAAAGTGAAAGTCGGGGACACCGTAAAAGAGGGTCAGCTGATCGCTGACTCAAACTACACTAAAGACGGAACCCTTGCGCTCGGTAAGAACCTTTCTGTCGCCTACCTCCCCTACCCAGGCCTTACTTTTGACGACGGTATCGTGATTACTGAGAGCGCTGCAAAGAAGCTCGCCTCACAACACCTCTTTAAGTATTCGTTTCCAGTCGAGAAGGGGAAGAGCGAAACAAGTCTAAACCGCTTCAACGCTTACTACCCCAACATCATCCCGCGCGCTCGGCGAGAGGACTTTGATTCTGACGGCGTTATTAAAAAAGGCGCCGTCGTTCGCCCTGGCGATGTCGTGATCGCCGGGATGCGCTACGAGCTTCAGTCCCAAGAGAACATGTTCGCCAAGCGGATTAACCACCGGGCACTCATGCGCCCGTGGAGCAATTCAAGCGTCACCTACCAAGGTGAGTTTGAAGGCACGGTCTCAGACGTCCAAAAATCCGCAGAAAACATTGACGTCTACGTAAAGAGTATCGAAGTCGCCAAGGAAAGCGACAAGCTAGCGGGCGTCCATGGCAACAAAGGCGTGATCACTAAAGTCATCCCCGACCATGAAGCGCCCAGGACCAAAGACGGTAAAATTCCAGACGTATTCCTAAATCCTCACGGTGTTGTCGGACGCGTAAACCCAGGCCAGATCTTTGAATCCGCTGCCGGAAAGATCGCCCGCAGTACCGGAAAGACCTACCTAGTAAAGAACTTCGACAACCAGCGCTCAAACGAAAAGATCCTAAAGGACCTGGTTACTTCTAAGGTCGATGACGTCGAGGAAATGTTCCTTCCAAACGGAACGCCGATGGGACGCGTCCATGTTGGAAACCCCTATATCCTAAGACTTGCGAAAACCGGCAAAACCGGATTCTCAGCCAGGAGCCCAGGCAAAGGCTACGACCTAAACCTTCAACCCACAAAGAGCGGCGAGACGGGCACAAAAGCCGTTGACCTCCTTACGTTCTACTCGATGCTCTCTCACGGTGCGAAGAAGAACATTGCCGACGCACACCGCAAATCGGAAAAGAACGACGAGTATTGGCACGCAATCGAAACCGGAAAACCTCTGCCTGCCCTTAAGCCAACCTTCGCCTATGAGAAGTTCGTTAACCTCATCAAAGGTGCCGGAATCAACGTAGAGAAAGACGGACAATCTCTCTACATCCACCCGCTCACCGACAAAGAAACCTCACGCCTCAGTAACGGAAAGGTCACTGACCACAACTTCTTTTACGCCAAAAACGGCGTACCGAAGAAAGAAGGGTACTTCGGTGTCCTAACCGGCGGCCGTAACGGCAACAAGTACACTCACCTTGACCTCCCAGAACCTCTACCAAACCCTGTCTGTGAAAAGCCCATCAGGTATCTCCTAGACCTCACTGGACCGCGCTACGACAACATCGTCGCGGGCAAAGAGTGGGTCACTATCGATGGCGTGAAGAAGACAGGCGGAGAGGCAATCAAGGCGCAGCTCGCTAAAATTAAGCCTCTTGAAGAAATCGCACGGCAAGAAAAACTTCTTGAATCTACGAACGTGCCTGCAAAAATTGAGCGGATCAACCAAAAGCTCCGCTACCTGCACGCCCTCAAAGAAACAGGACTAAGCCCCGCTGAAGCGTACACCCGCTCAAAGATCCTCGTCATCCCTCCCGCTCACCGACCCATCCTAGAAGTCCCCGGTGCAGGCTACAGCGTCGCGCCCGTAAACCTCCTCTACCAATTGACCGGCGTGCTCTCGGATTCATTTAACTACCCCGCGATGAAGCTACTACCTGACGAAGAGAAGTCAGAGCTCAGGACAGATCTCTACAAAACAACCCGAGCCCTCACCGGGCTTGAGCCCGTCACTACTCGAGGTAAGGACGCGCCTATCGAAGGGTTCATCTCTCAGATCACAGGATCGCAGCCCAAAGAAGGCTTCTTCCTCAATAAAGTTATCAGTAAAAGGCAAGACCTCGTCGGTCGCGGCGTCATCACCGCAGCACCCGATCTTCACATCGACCAACTCGGTATTCCCGAAAAGATGGCCTGGAAGATCTTTGAACCTTTCCTTGTCCGTGAGTTCACGATTCGCGGCATCTCTGCAGACGTAGCCAGAAAAGAGATCCAAGCCAAAACCGCTCGAGCGAAAAGCTTCCTGGAAGTGGCGATGAAAAATCGCACCGTCCTGATGAACCGCGCTCCTTCGCTCCATAAATTCTCCATCATGTCGTTCAAGCCAGTCCTAACCACAGGGCTCGCCGTACGCGTTCCCCCGCTCGTACTAAAAGGCTTTGGCGGGGACTTCGACGGTGACGCCGTCACGATCCACGTCCCCACTAACAACGAAGCTGTTCAAGAATCGCTCAAGATGCTGCCGTCGCGAAACCTCGTTAAGCCCGGCACCGGCGAACTCATGATCATGCCCTCTCAGGAAAGCACCATCGGACTCTACTTCTTGTCGCACACCGCAGAAGGCAGAAAGTCCATCAACGCAATCCTGCCGCCTAAGTTTCACGTAACCGAAGTCCTAGATAAAAACACCGCAAAGAAACTCTACGAGCGCATCTCAAAAGAAGATCCCACTCACTACGCCGATTACGTCCTGAAGCTGAAAGCTCTTGGAGATAAAACCGCATACGAGTCAGGCTTCTCCGTGGGCGTCAGAGACACCATTGTAAATACAAAGACCCGCGACAAGCTCTTCCTAAACGCAGACAAAGAAGCAGCCAAGATCAAGGCAATGAAGCTGCCCGAGCACGAAAAGAGCCTGAAGATTGCGCGCCTCTACCAAGAGGCTGCAGCAACCGCCTTTGATGAAACTAAAAAAGAACTTAAGGGTAAGAACAACAGCTTCTACCACATGGTAACGAGCGGAGCTCGCGGCAAAGCCGAACAGCTGCAGCAGCTCATTCTCGCGCCCGGCGTCGTTGAGGATTCCAAAGGACGCCTCGTCCCGGTGCCACTTAAAAATTCCTACGCCGAGGGACTAAGAAGCGCAGACTATTTTGCTGCAAGCTACGGCGCACGAAAAGGCATCCTAGACAAATCTCTCCAGACCAGCGCTCCTGGAGCACTCAATAAAGAAATCATCGCAAACACCATCGACACCCTCATCACACAAGCCGATTGCGGGACCGCACGCGGCATCGAGGTCAGTCTCGACTCAAGCGACGTCTACAACCGCCACCTCGTAAAAGACCAAGCCGGTGCTGCAAAAAATACCCTAATGACGCCTCAGCTCATTAGCGTGATGAAAAAGAAGGGCCTAAAAACTGTCTTCGTGAGATCCCCTCTCAGGTGCCTAGCATCAAAAGGAGTCTGTGCTCGCTGCTACGGACTAGATGAACACGGACACCTCCCCGCCATCGGTGAGAACGTAGGCGTCAAGGCCGGCCAAGCAATCTCCGAACCCATGACCCAGATGATCCTAAGAACCTTCCACACAGGAGGCGTTGCCGGGGCCGCTCCCGTCACTTCAGGATTTAACCGCGTTCAGCAAATCCTCCACATGCCAGACTCCCACGTCACAGGCGAGGCCGTCCAAAGCACCGTCTACGGGAAGGTCACTAAAATTGCCCCAGGCCCAGGCGGATCAACTATCGTCTCCGTGGGCACCACCGCACACACCATCCCGCCCAACAAAGAGCTCACCGTTAAGCTAAACCAAACCGTTTCCCCTGGTGACCTTCTGTGCGGAGGAAACCTAAAGCCCCAGAACTTGCTGAAGTACAAGGGGATGGAGTCTGCACAAGACTACCTCGTAGATGAGCTTCAGAAGACCTATAAAGCCAGCGACTCTCACGTTGAGAAGCGCATGTTCGAGACCGTCGTTCGGTCAATCACAAACATGACCCGCGTCGTAAAGGCACCCGCCGAGTCAGGCTTCCGCCCAGGAGAAATCGCCCCATTCTCTTCCGTCCAGCAATACAACCTTCAGCGCAAGGACACCGTCAAGACCGAGGACGCCGAGGGGTACATCCTTGCAAACACCACCGGCAATATCCTCCAGGGCCACGTCCTTACCAAGCGTGATCTCGACTACTTAAAGGGCATCGGACATAATCAGATCGACGTCTTAAAGAAAGCAGTTGTACACAAGCCGATCCTAAAAAATATTCAGCACCTCACAAAAGAGAGGAAAGACTGGATGAGTCAGCTCGGCTTCCGATATATTTCTGACGCACTGACAGACGGTGCAGCCGAAAGATGGAAGTCCGAACTATCAGGTAATCATCCGGTCCCTGCTTACGCCTACGGCGCAACGTTCGGGCGAACTAAGGAGAACTACTAATCCATGTTTACAGATGGAGTCGAAAAGGTCGCTGCGAAAAAGAAAACCGGAAAGCAACTCGCAAAGTCCGTAAAAAAACCAAACGCTGTGACTAGCGCGGCTACCCGTACCGGGGATCTTATCGGTCGGGGTGCAGGTGCGGCCTATCGTGCTGGTGACAAAGCCGTGCGTGGGATCGATAAGGGCCTGAGCGCCGTATTTACGCCGGTCGCTGCCGTTGGAAAAGGCTTTGTGAGAGGGTTTAAGCGCTCTGCCGGTATCAAAAAAAGTGACTCCGGACGGTGGATCTACAAACACCCGATCCTCACCGCAGGCGCTGTCATCGGCGCTTCAAAGTGGCTCGCAAGCGATCCCAATAAAGAAAACCGCCCCGCACAAATTACTTACGCCGGACAAGGCTAAAAAAGAAACTCCGCACCCAACCAGGTGCGGAGTTTCTACTTACTTCATTTAGAACGGGATATCGTCCTCACCAAAGGAGCTTGCGCCTCCTCGCGGTGCACTGGCCTGGGTCTCACTCCCCCCTGCCTGTGCGCCACCATTACCGCCCAAGAACTGAACGCTCTGTGCGTTGATCTCAGTCGTGTAATGCTTCTGGCCATCCTTTTCCCACTGGCGCGTCTGAAGCTCACCCTCAACCGCTACCATACGGCCCTTGTCCAGGTACTTTGCGCAGTTCTCGGCCTGCTTTCCCCAGACCACAATCCGGTGCCACTCTGTCTTCGTCTGCACCTGACCATCCTTGTCCGTCCACTTCTTATTCGTAGCCACTGAGAAGTTCGCTACCGCATTGCCTCCCTGCAATTGCTTAAGTTCAGGCTTACTTCCCAAATTCCCAACTAGAAAAACGCGATTCATTGATTTTCCTTTCCCCTAGAGCTCACAAATAAAATTGCCCTAGAGATCTACAGACAGAGACCTCACTTACGGGGCTTGTCCTTTGTAAACAAAAGCACAAGTCCCGCTCCAAATGCCATTGAAGCAACGGTCCCTAAAGTTGCTCTCATGGCAGCCGCTATCAACACAAGTCCGGACGCTACTGCGAGTACTTCAGCTGCTCTCTTCCGTTCCATCATCATAAAGCTCCTTATTGTGCGTAAGACTTATAACCACAAAAAAGGAAAATTTGTCTAGCCACGCCTCGGTGCTAGGATGGGTCCCATGGCTATCGAAAAAAGCCCCTACGAGGGTATGCTCGAGGAGCGACTAAACGGAAACATCTGTCTGGGTAAGGTCGTCAGCGTAAACGTTGAAAAAAGAACCTGCCAGGTCAAGACCGAGATCGGCATGAAAGGCGTCTCAGACGCCCTGGATCTCTACGACGTCCAGTGGCAATCCATGAGCGCATCCGTCGATGGCCAGGGCGACGAGGACACCACAATCCCCCGCGTCGGCATGCACGCCGTCGTCACCTTTCTAAACAGCCAGCCCTACATCGTTGGCTTCTACCGACCCACCCCCGCCTTCTCAAGCACCGACCCCGTCGAAGCAGCACTCGATAGCGCAAGATCCTCACTCAATCACTCAGGCCTATCCCCAGGCGACCGCATCATTAAAACAGTCGCAGGAAACTACATCCTGCTTCGATCAGGCGGCTCTGTTGAAATCCTCACCAACGAAGGCCTCTGTAAAACAAGCTGGCTCCCAACCGAATCCGTCATCAGTAGCCTTGCCGAAAGCTACGAGCTCACCGTCTCTGGCGGCCTTATGTTCTGGACCCATGACCGTGACAGTGACGAAAGCTCACTTCGCTACCTCATCTACGACAAAGGTCGCGCCCCCGCTCACGTCATGGACTTTCAGTTTGGGACCACAAAAAACCCAAACCACCTCATCACCGCTAAACTCGGTCCTGCCGACCCGACATCAAGACAACAAACCTCAACCACCCTGGATCTCTCCGTCGCTGCTGACGGAAGTGTTTCCTTAGCTCTCGGCCAAGGATCAAAGATCCTCCTTAAACTCAACGGCGCTACCGGTGACATCGAACTCACTACCCAAGGAAACATCACCCAAACCGTCACAGGCAACGTAACTCAAACCGTCACGGGTAAAGTAACGGTCAAGACCGATTCAGACGTAAGCGTTACCGCTAAAGGAGACGCCCTCGTTAAGGCAAAGAAAATTAAACTCAACGGTGAACAGTCAGGGATCACTACTATCAACTCCCACGGCGGTGTCGTTGACCTCATCACAGGCGTACCGATTCGCCCCAGTAAGACTGTCTTCTCTGACGTCTAATCTCTATGCCAATCCTACCGAGCGCCCTGGGACCTCTCATCACCCAAAACGTAGCCGCAAACTTTACCGGCCTCTCAGGGACTAATCCGCTTACTCAAAAATCACCGGCCTACTTTACAGAGTTTTGCACCTCAATTGCCAAAGGGCTCGCAACCGGCATCCCTACCATCACATTTGACACCCTCGACACAGGCTTTAGGGGCGTCCCTGCAAAACCAGGTATCGGCACAGGGTCAGGAATCATCGTAGATCTTGATGACATGGACCGCGCTATTTACACGGAGGTAAGAAACCAAGTCATCGCCTCATACGGAGAGACCACGCATCACGTCTACCCACCAGGAGGGACTAACTCGGGCGTCTACTTAAGAGCGTTCTCTAAAGGCGTTGCTGCCGCTCTAAAAACACACTTCGCCACTGCATGGACACTTGCATCCACTCACCCTCAGATTTACGCCGGCACAGGATCCCTCCTCGGCAAGATTAAGAACATCTCCGCTACAAGCATCCAAGCAGCCATCCTCTCGCAAAGCCCAAGCCTGAAGGGCGCCTTCTGGCCGAAAATGGCGCTTGCAGTCGGTACCGGGATAAAGACCTCACTAGAAACTAAAGCAACCGGTACTGTAACAATTACGGGCATCTGCGCCCCGAGCGCTAAACAACTCTGCGCCATCCCAGGAAGCGGTCTCGGATCCGGGATCGCTACCTAGAAAACATCCCAGCGATTAGGAAAAACCCGCGTCCCGGTGTATTATCTGCTAAGCCACCGCGATTATTCCATAAAATTGAACTCGCTAAAGGATAATAGGCCATGCCTGGAATTGAAAACCTGTTTGCTGTTGAGCCCACTCTTCCTAACGAGCACACCTTTAAGCTCTCCGACAATTCGCAGGAATGGCCAACCCAGATCGCAAACCACGCACGCGAGCTATTTCCCGACACGCAGCGCCTGTCGCTGACGGTTGAACTAAAAAAACAAGACCCGGCCACCGGCACCGCAATCGGCGGCCTCCACGTAGAAGAGCCGCAGACTCAAAAGAAAATCATCCTGCCTCTGGTAATCAAATCCCACGAACTCTCCCCCCTTGATGTCTGGATGGAAGCTAAAACCCAGGCCGTTCATCCTCTTGATCAAGAAACTTTCAAAAAAGAGTTCTTCACTCCAAGCCTTTCTGAAGGCCTTGACCAGCGCCCAGCCGATGGCGTCGGCGAGTACTTCAATGACCCCTCCACCTGGACCACGAACTACCCACCACTCCAGGGTCGCTACTCCTACGCCTCCGCAGGATATCCACTTCTTGACCAGATCTCAGACACTCTCTCAAAGACTGCGCTCGAGGAGTTTCGCACCACCTTTAAGAACGAGCCCACCCTCCTTCTTCACTTCACCAAGCACGGCCACAAAGAGATCATCCAAAAGCTCGCCGCAAAAGCTCCTGCAAGCTCACTTAGCCTTGCCGAAGAGTCTTTAAAGAAGATCCCTCTTGCCGCCATGAGCGTAAAGAAGATCACGCCCGGCCAGTACTCAGTCCTCTCCATTAAAGACTGCGCTTTTGATCTCATTAAAACTCCGCGCTCCCTGAGCGAGCATGACCTTAAAACTGTCTTAGAAAAACTATCGCTCGGAGAGTCGCTTCACGAAATCAAGGAGTCCGGGGAAAAGCTTCTCATCCTAAAACCCCAAGACGAAAAGAGTGTCTTTCTCTACGACGAAGGTCCAACCCCTGAGATCCTAAGCACCACTACCTGCGCCACTGTCAAAACCTTGGCGGGCGTTACGATTAACGGCGTCTACATCAAGAGCGTCTTTAAGCTCGACGGCAAGAAAGCAAACCATCCGATCTTCTTGTCCCAAACCTTGTCGTCAGTTCAAAATAAAGTCGCAGGCTTCACTAAAGAAGATCCTGAGCTAATGAAAAAGATCCTAACCCCGTGCGCGCCTAGAAAAGGTCAATCAGGGGTTTTCATCGCTCGGATCAAAGGTGAGATTGTCGCAACCGAAGTCCTGCTCCTTGGCGAAGTAGGGGATTCCCAAATAAATGCCCCAGAGATAGAAGCGTTCCGCCTAGACGGAACCGCAGTCAGCTTGACTCGGAATCACCTTTACAAAGAAGCTGATACAACCCTTCCTTGCGCAGTCCCTTACCGCGACTCACGCTACCTGCTTGACAACAGCTGGCAGTGGATCCAGATCGAGCGCCTAGCTGATCTTGCTGACTCCGAGAGCTCCTACCTTGAAAAAGAAGCTTCCCTCCAACAGACGCTCACTCCCATGACGATCCGCTGGACCGGGCACTCCTTCCATGCCGCAGACTCAGACATCGGTACACAAGACCTAGACGAAGAAGGCCTTAGCCTCACGCTTGCCGCAAAAGGCGCACCGCTTAGCAAAATCGCCCAGATCGTAAAAAAGGCAAAGCGCTCCGGCAAAGCAAAAGTCCACGGCCTCTCTCAGCTCCGCAAGAAAGCCGAGATCATTAAAGAAGCCTCTGAAACTCAAGCTCGCCTAGAGAAGCTTTGCACCCAAGTGAAAGCAAATCTAATCAAAGCAGCCTCTCAGATCGACGACTCAGCCACAGTCGATACGCTTCTTTCTCTAAACTTCGTGAACCCACAAAACCTCGCGAAGTTCATCAGCTACATCACAGTCTTTGAAAAAGCACTCGACTACCTAGCAGAAACGCTCATCGCCTCACGCCTTGGCCTAAAAGAAGTGAACCAGTCCGCCGTGAGCTCAGCCATCAGTAAGCTTCGTGAAGTCGTCACAGGACTAAAGGCAATTGAGTCGGGCCTAAAAAACGGGACCTGATCAGTTTCTAGAAGCTCTACATAAGCTGTGCGCATAGCTTATGTAGAGCTTCCTCTCTCACCACCTCAAAGACCGTGAATTCTCCCGGTCTCATCCATCCTAATGAGCCCTGATTTTTTCATAATCGGAACCATCTTTAGACCTGAGATAATCACGTTGTGGCCCTTCTGCAGCCACACCGCTGCAGCGTCCATCGCACGCTCCCTCGTCGTGTAACAGAACACACCCTTCCTATCGGACGACAACTCAAGGACACGAATCTTCCAAGCATCTTTTTTTGATCTCACGTACTCACCTCCAAACCCGCATCCGGATAAAGCGACCTAAGCGTAAAGTGGGGATTGTCCCTAATGGTCGAATACCCCTTCACAGAGATCTCGTTGTACACAATCCGAAAGCCCGCACCCTTTGCCCACTTCACAAACAAGTTTGCGTCGTGATCCTCTTCTAGATAATAATTCTTTGCGCTCTTTGACTGGTAGCTGTAGCTACTAATCTGGGCTGCTAGTTCTCTTGGGAGCATCAACAGCTTCTCCCGAGAAATCCTAAGCCACCCATGACCCGGATCCGCATAAAACGTAAGGGTCAGTGTCTTACCTACTTTCATCCAAACCTCTCTTCTTCATCTCTAATAAGCTCCCGCACCACACCCGCGCGTTCGCTTCTTCTCCTCTAAAAGACGGCTTAAGCTCTCCGTGCCCAGCCCCGCATACTTACCTTGGATCCGCTCCACACGCTGAGCTAGCGTCTCCTCAGTCCTAAAAATCCCGTAATTCTTTTCATGCGCTCTCCCTCTTTCTAATTTTTTATTCTCAATCACAACCCACTCCTGAAACTTGTCTCGGTGATTCAGGTAGAGCCATAGAAGCTCCTCATCGCTCATATAAGGACACCGCATACAGTTTGACGGCATCACCTCACTGCCTAGCTGATCCTTGATGTAAGCCTGACACTTCTCGCGGTCCCACCCTAAATCAATGAGCGGATACTCCCTTGAAATGTGCTGCCAGTACCCGCCCCGCTGCCACTGGAGGTCCTGAAGGGCTTTGCTCTTTTGCATCCGCCTCTCCTCGCCTTTTGCATATCCAATCAGCATACGGATCTTGCCTTGCTCAAAACCAAACCGAAGGAGCGCCTGCTTCCTGCAACCCCGCCCCTCCTGAATCGTGTAGCCATAACCAAACCGCTCGTTTAGGTACTCGTCTAGCCACTTGTAGATCGGGCTAATCTTCAAGTTCATCGTGCAAGTCTTCCCGCCTCGCTGAACAAGAGTCGCTGCATACTGATCCTCACTATCCCGAAGCTGCGGAGTGATGAGATCAGGCCAGCTTTTGATGTGGTAGCCAAGGTCACTTGTGAGATGGAAAAAGGGGATCCCGTTCTTTTCACAAAAGACCTTAGTCCAGGCGACGTGCTCAGTCGTGTAGGGATGCTCATCGCCTGTGTCCGCCATGACAACGACAAGTCCCCGTGGAGCGTAAGTCTTCCTAAACTCACTATCACTGACATAAAGAAGAAGGAGCGCGGTCGAGTCCTGCCCGGCTCCGTAAGACAGAATCGAGAGATCAGAAAACTTAGTCATGGTGTCCTTCCATTGATTAGTTTTGGTGAGTAGAAACTTCGTTAGCATCAGTATTTTTGACGCTAAATTCCTCGCTCTCAGCCTTTCAAATTGTAAGGCTAACGTCGAGTTCGGCTCGCTTAGGCTGTTAAATTTACAGGCTAAGAGGCCCTTCCTCCTTAGCGTTGGGAATTCCCAACGCTAAGCGTGCCAACCTCCTTAGAGTGACAGATTGTCACTCTAAGAGATCCAAACTCTTATCGGCTATTGGTTAGAGTCACAATTCGTTACCCTAAGCGAGACAAGTCGTCTTGCTTACGCGGTTCGCACACACGCCCAACTGTAAAGATTATCTCTACAGTTGGGCCTGGCGTCTCATTTAGGATCAATTCACGAGACGAAGCACCTTCGTCTTCTTGGCAGCGTGCATTGCGTAAGACGCGGCTGATGCGTAGTGGTCTTCAGCCTGCCGGATAGTGCTCAGCTCTGACTCCTGGCGAAGCGCAACATCCGAAAGCCGCTGAATCGTCATCATCGCTGATGACAGTTGCTCCCGCATATCGCGCATATCAGCCTCGTACTGCTTCCGCATATCGCGCATATCAGCTTCGTATTGCTCCTTAGTGAGGTAGCGGTCACGGATGATCTCATTCAAGGCATGGCCAAAGAACTTGTGGAGCTCAAGGAGAGCTGCCCTCTTTTCTTCTGCCACCTTGTTTGAGTTGATGGAGTTAATCCACATCGGGACCTGCGCTGCCGGAAGGCAGATCATTTCACGGTGTTTCCCGTCGGCACCAACCATAGTGATATCACTATAGTTGAACCTCACGTCTCCTGTGATTTTACGATACTGGTTCATCCAATCAATACGGAGAGCAGCACATAGCGGCTTAATCGCCACCATCGTGCCCTCCTTAGTTTGCTGAATCATGGCCAGGATTTCGTTGCCCTTAATACTATTGATTCCAGTAGAAACGTGCTGCGTGTAGTTCATGACTTGAATTTCCTTTCTTACGGAAAAAGAAGGCCCGGACGAATCTGGAATGATGTCCGGGCCTAGTTCTAAATTAGAAACAGTTCAGAAGCGCCAGTACGAGAAAATACAAAATGACCCACGCTTCAGTTGTCACCGTATGAGGATGACTGGTACTGACGGGAAGCGGCGTGAAATGGCTCGTGCTTCAGCTATAGGCCGCGGCCTGCAGACACGTCTGGAACTGAATCAGCTCCTCCCTAATCTCAGGCTTCACCCTGTTTGCGTTCACAGTGCAAAGCCACATCCCAAGCTGTTTCACGGGGATGCTAAGCATTTCACGACTCTTCCCGTCTGCGCCAACTGCTTCAATATCGGAACAACTGAACTGCGGGTTCTTCCTGAGCTTTGCCGCCTGACTCGCCCAAGACAAACCCAAGTCCTCCACAAATGGACGAAGAGCGACCATCGCATTCTCGTCCCGCTCTGACACGAACGCCACGATATCCACACTACCTACCTGAAGCTTCAATTCTTTCATCTCTAGGATCCCTCCATCGTTAAAAATACAGATACGGCCCACAGACTTTTTCTTAGTCTTTACTTAAAATTCTTATACCTAG
>JACCDO011519230.1_pt1 | contig 15676 bp, 11 predicted proteins | sample 7446101 | NCBI WGS metagenome assembly JACCDO01 (sample SAMN15323440, study PRJNA562643) | freshwater metagenome | isolation source: river surface water | place: USA:Blue River Watershed | collected 2017-08-16
ATCAGCTTGGGCTTCTTCTCACGGGCCAGGCGCTCCATGGCTTCGTAGTCGATGTCTTCCTTGGCGTCCAGGCCGTAGGACACGACGTTGAACCACTTGCCCGACATGTTCAGCGGCATGCCGTGGGTCAGGTGGCCGCCTTCGGCCAGGCTCATGCCCATGATGGTGTCGCCGGGCTGCAGCAGCGCGAAGAACACGCCCTGGTTGGCCTGCGAGCCCGAGTTGGGCTGCACGTTGGCGAACTCGGCACCGAAGAGCTGCTTCACGCGGTCGATGGCCAGCTGCTCGGCAACATCGACGTACTCGCAGCCGCCGTAGTAGCGCTTGCCCGGGTAGCCCTCGGCGTACTTGTTGGTCAGCTGGCTGCCCTGGGCCTGCATGACGGCCGGCGAGGTGTAGTTCTCGCTGGCGATCAGCTCGATGTGTTCTTCCTGGCGGCGGGTCTCGTTCTGGACGGCGGTCCAGAGTTCGGGGTCGACCAGGGCGAGGGTGGAGGTGGTGCGGTCAAACATGGCTCGTGCTTCCGAAGGTCAGGCGATGAATCCCAGGTGCTCACGAGCAAGCGTGACGACACTGGGCTGCCCAGGCGAACGGCTGAAAGCGATTGCCAGGTAGACCAGCGGCAACCGCCTCACGCTCCCCGGTGGTGGCCCACCTCAGGTCAGCATGTGACCCTGATCGCCAGTCGCGTGAGCCGCCAGTGTAATGTCAGTGGCGAGTCGTCGCCCACAGTTGCCGGCGGGCATCCGCCACCGGCGTCTTGGCGGCTCAGCGCAGCAGCGCCACCTGAGCCGTGTCGCCCGCCGACGGGGCCGACGCCGCCTCGCGCAGCGGCCGGACGTTGATTGACGGCGGCACCAGCCGGCCGGCGGCGACGGCCTTCAGCAGATCCTGCTCCGCCATCACGCGGGCGGCATAGCCAGCGTCGTCGGCCAGATTGGCGGCGCCCACGTAGAAGCGCAGCCCTTCTTCCAGACTGCCCGCGCGCTGGACGCATTCCTTCAGCACCTGCACGCCGACCCGCAGGTTGGTGACCGGGTCAAACGCAGCCAGCGTGCCGCCGAAAGCCTCGTACTTGTCGTCATGCACGCGCGTCATGACCTGCATCAGCCCCTGAGCGCCGACGTTGCTCTGCGCGAACGGGTTGAAACGGGACTCGATGGCCATGATGGCCAGGATCAAGGTCGGCTCGACCTTCGCGCGGTTGCCAACCGCCCAGGCTTCCTGCACGAGGCGGCTGATGGGCTCGGGTGCCACGCTGTAGCGGCGCGCCAGCCAGTGGGCGATGGCGGCTTGCTGTCGGCTCAGTTCCTTGGGATTGGTGGCGGTGGCGCGGGCGATGGCATCGGGCTCGGCTGCAGCCAGCAGCGTGTTGCCTTCCGCCTCGGCGCGCGCTTCCTGGCGTGCGTTCAGCCAACCCAGCGTGGCGGATTCGATCTGCGCCCGCAACCCGGACTGGCTGACAAAGACCAACAGCACCGACACCACCGCCAACCCCAAGAGGGCCAGCGTGTTGTGGCTGACGACAAGCAGGCCGTTGCCGATGTCCTGAACGAACAGCGACGCCGAATCCCGCGTGTGACGAGCCAGGCTGATGATGTTTTGACGTGTCGTCATGCGACTCCTAGGTGTCGCCAGTGCCCTGGGCCGCAGTCGTTGCGACCTCCCAGGCGGGGCGACGGTGATAATTTCCGGCCGTCATGGCGAGGTCTGTGGCGTCTGCGCGCCCGGTGGACCCGACCGGTTGGATTTCCGTGGAAACCCGAAAGCGGGCGCATTCTAGGGTTTGAAGATAACCCGTCAAGGCTGTTTTGGCCGATCAAAACTACTTTCAGTTATGAAATACAGCGACCTGCGGGACTTCATCGCCGGCTTGGAAGGCTTGGGCGAACTCAGGCGCGTACGTGAAAACGTCTCGCCTGTGCTGGAGATGACGGCCCTCAGCGACCGCGTGCTGCGGGCTGGCGGGCCGGCGCTTCTGTTCGAATCGCCTACAGGCTTCTCCACCCCTGCCTTGACCAATCTTTTTGGGACAACGCGACGCGTCGCCCTGGGCATGGGGGCCGAATCGCTGGCCGACCTGCGGGACGTGGGTCGCGTGCTGGCCAATCTGAAGGAGCCCGAGCCACCCAAGGGGCTGAAGGACGCGGGCAAACTGCTGCAAATGGCCAAGGCGCTCTGGGACATGAAGCCGGCGCTCCAGCGCCGCGCGGCTTGCCAGGAAGAGATCCTGGAGGGCAGCGACATCGACCTCGCACGCCTGCCCATCCAGCATTGCTGGCCGGATGACGCGGCCCCGCTCATCACCTGGGGCCTGGTGATCACGCGAGGGCCGGCGCGCGCGCGGCAGAACCTGGGTATTTATCGTCAGCAGGTCATCGGCCCACGCCAGGTCATCATGCGCTGGCTGGCTCACCGCGGCGGGGCGCTGGATTTCCGTGATTTCGCGCTGGCCCAGCCCGGGCAGCCGTTCCCGATCGCGGTGGCGCTGGGGGCGGACCCCGCCACCATCCTCGGCGCGGTAACCCCCGTGCCCGACAGCCTCTCTGAATACCAGTTCGCCGGCCTGCTGCGCGGCACTCGCACCGAACTGGTCCAGACAGGCGTCGGGCATGGCACGCCGCTGCAGGCGCCGGCCTCGGCAGAGATCGTTTTGGAAGGGCACATCCCGCCAGCGCCGGCGGGTTACACCGGCATCAGCGCCCACGGCGTGCCGCTGAAAGAGAAGGGCGGTTACCTGCATGCGCTCGAGGGACCGTTTGGCGACCACACGGGCTACTACAACGAGCAGGACTGGTTTCCCGTCTTCGAGATCACACGGCAGACGCAGCGCCGCAACCCGATCTATCACTCCACCTACACCGGCAAGCCGCCCGACGAGCCCGCCATCCTGGGCGTGGCGCTCAACGAAGTCTTTGCCCCCATCCTGCAGAAGCAGTTCCCGGAGATCGTCGACTTCTACCTGCCGCCCGAAGGCTGCAGCTACCGCATGGCCGTGGTTTCCATCAGGAAAGCCTATCCGGGGCACGCCAAACGCCTGATGTTTGGGATCTGGAGCTTCCTGCGGCAGTTCATGTACACGAAGTTCATCGTGATCGTGGACGACGACATCGACACGCGCAACTGGCAAGAGGTCATCTGGGCCATCACGACCCGGATGGACCCGGTGCGCGACACGACCCTGGTAGGCAACACGCCCATCGACTACCTGGACTTCGCCTCCCCAGTCAGCGGCCTGGGCGGCAAGATGGGGCTGGATGCCACGAACAAGTGGCCTGGCGAGACCGATCGGGAATGGGGCCGGGGCATCACACTGCCTGCAGAGATCAGGGCGCGCGCCGACACCCTGTACGAGCAACTTTTCTTGAAGCCCTGATGCGGTTCGCCTAGTGTTGCAGTGCCTATTCAGGCGCAACCTCTGGCGCAATCTTTGCGCGCCAGGAGCCCAGTGGCTGGTAGCCATTGAGCCCCAAGGTGGCATCGCCACCAACCCCGCCGGGCTTCCTCGTCCGGCGGGGTTTCTCTTACGCCCAATTTTTCGCGATCTTGATTTGACATAATGCACATTGTCGCCAATTCGGCCCCAGCGCACCCCTGGCGCTACTCGCGCACGAACCGCGCCGTGCCGCCGCCTTGATACAGCGTCAGCGCCTGGCCGTCGGCGTCGAACTCGATCTCGAGCACCGCCACGCGCGCGAAGAAGCGCCGCTCTGCCTTGCCGAACAGCTCGAACTCGCCCTGCCCGGTGGCCTGGGCGAACAGCCGCGCGCCATCGGCCCGCACGCGCAGCTTGAATTGCGGGTTCACGGCATACACACCCGCCAACGGCAGCAATTGCGCCGGTGCGAGCGTGAGGCTGGGTTGGCGCAGCGCGGCACGGTCCTGTAGCGGCAGGCTCGCGTCGACGACGTGCATGGCCAGGTCGGTCACCGGCACCTGGGCATTGGCCAGCACCGCGCCCGCCGCGCCGCGTGCCGGGTCCAGCCACAGCGAGCTGCTGAAGCCCGCCGTCGCGCCGTCATGGTTGTAGAGCGTGCGGTCGCCGGCCGGTGCCAGCAGCCAGGCCAGGCCGACCGGGTTGATGGGCGCCCAGCCGGCCGCATGCGGGCGCAGGCACAGCGCGAACGCCTCGCGCAGCGGATGTTCGTAGCCGCCCATCGCGGCCTGGCCGTAGCGCAGCAGGCCGCGCGCCGAACCGTGCAGCGCGCCGGCGCCGGCCGTCACGCCCAGGAAATGCCAGGCCGGCACCGGCTTGCCCTGGGCGTCGTGGCCCTGGAGCAGCCCTGGCCGCGCGAAGCCGATGTGCTCGCGCAGGCCCAGCGGCGTGAGCACCCGTCGCGTCAACAGCGTGGCGTAGTCGGTGTCTTCGCGCAGCGCCAGGGCATGGCCCAGCAGGCCGAAGCCGAGGTTGGAATACCCGAACGCGGTGTCACGCGCGATGCGCGGCTGCCACCCCTTCAGGAACAGCCGCAACGACGCCCAGTCATAGTCGGCATAGGGGTCATCGACGTGGGCCGGCGTCATGTTGTCGGGCAGGCGCGGCAGGCCTGACCGGTGCGTCGCCAGGTCACGCCAGCGCAGCGGCTGCCCCAGGCTGTCTCGCAACCGCAGGCCGTCGGGCAGCACGGCCTCGACCGCATCGTCCAGCTTCAGCTGGCCGCGCACGACGGCGTCGGCGAGCAGCAGCGCGGTGAAGGTCTTGGTGATGGAGCCGTATTCGAAGACGCTGTCGGCGTCTGGCTGAGGGCCGCGGGCGGCCGCGCCGGCAAACTCGGCCTTGCCGCTGCGCAGCCGGCCGGCCGCGAGCGCCACGCCCTCCACCTTCAGTCGCGCATCGAGCAACGGCTGCAGGCCCTCCTCTTCGGCTCGAGCGGGCCAGGCGAACGCCAGGCTTCCGGCGGCCAGCAGTGTCTGGCGTCGATTGGGCAGGTTCATCGCGTCTCCTCCACACCCAGGATAACAGCGCGACCTGGCGGCATTCATGACACCGTCCAGCCCGCATCCGTGGCCGGATTTGCCGGCGGCAAGGCCGCTCGCCGCCGCAGCAGAAAGCGCCGCGTGGCCTCGTCGTCGCACAGTCCGGCGGCCACCTCGTAGGCATGGGCCGCGCCCGCCGTGTCGCCCAGCCGTTGCAGCAGCTCGGCGCGCAATGCCCAGTAGGGCTGGTAGGCCCGCACCAGCGCTTCGTCCAGGCCGGCCAGCTGCCGCCAGGCCGCCTCGGCGCCCTGCACTCGCGACAGCGCGCTGAGCTGCCCCAGCCGGTAACCCAGCGTCGGCGCCAGGGTGGTCAGCCCCTCGTACAGCTGCACGAGCGCCGGCCACTGGATGACTCCCGTCTGCGCGCGCTGCGCGTGCACGGACTGCACCGCCGCCTCGAGCTGGTAGCGGCCCAGTTGCCCGGCACGGCTGGCGTGTTCGAGCGCGTCGCTGGCCTGCTGCATGAGGCTGGCGTCCCAGCGGTGCGTGTCCTGCTCGTCCAGCGGCACGAAGGCACCGCTCGCATCGCGGCGGGCAGTACGGCGTGATTCGCAGAACAGCAGCAGCGCCAGCAGCCCCAGCACCTCGGGCGCGGGCAGCTGCCGGGCCAGCCACTGGGCCAGCGACACAGCTTCCGGCTGCGGGCCGGTCGCGTCGTCCCAGGCCAGACCGTAGGCGGCGTACAGCGCGTCCAGCACAGCCGGCAACCGGTCGGCCAGCGCGTGCTGCGGCGGCACCTCGAAGGCGATGCCGGCGTCGCGGATCTTGGTCTTGGCACGGCTGAGGCGCTGGCCCAGTGCTGCCGGGCGCACGAGGAACAAGCCCGCCATGCGCTCCACGGGCACGCCCAGCACCACCTGCAGCATCAGCGGCGCATGCAGCGCCCGGTCGATGGCCGGATGCGTGCAGACGAAGAGCAGCTTCAGGCGTTCGTCGGCGAATTCGGCGCCGTCGGCCCCGGTGGCTTCATCGAGCTCGGCGGACTCATGCCGGTGCAGCCAGTCGGCGGCAAAGCCCGCGTGGACCTGCTCGTGGCGCCAGGCGTCGCGCCAGCGGTTGCGCGCCACGGCCAGCAGCCAGCCGGCCGGATTGGCGGGCACGCCCTGCTCCGGCCAGCTGGCCAGCGCCTGCGCGACGGCGTCGGCCACGGCGTCTTCGGCGGCGGCGATGTCGCGCGACCGTGCTGCCAGCAACGCCACCAGCCGCGCCCGGCTGGCGCGCAGCGTCGCCAGCAGCGCGGCGTGGGCCGCGTCAGTCATGCGGCAGGTTGGGCCGCACCTCCACGACGACACCCTCCCGGTCCGGGAAGCGCGCCGCCCACTGGATGGCGGCGTCCAGGTCGGGCAAGTCGACGATGAAGAGGCCGCCCAGCAGCTCCTTGGTGTCGGCCACGGGCCCGTCGTGCAATACCAGCTCACCCTTGGCGCGGCGCAGCGTGGTGGCCGTGGCGGGCGGCTGCAGGCCCGCGCCGCCGATGAAGATGCCGGCCTCCTTCAGTGCCTGCAGATAGGCCATGGTGCCGGCCCAATAGGCGGCCTGGCGCTCGGGGTCGGTGCGGGCGGCGAAGCCCTCGGCGGTCTCGTGGATCTGGATGGTGTAGTGCATGGCGTGCCCTTTCGGTGGCAAGGCGGGGTGGGACGGACGAAAAGACCTGTGGCCCTTTCGCCGCCATGACGCGCCAGCCCGGCCGGTTTCGACAACCGGCCCGCCATCATCGCGTCAGCCGCCGCTGGGGGCCACGCTCCAGCCGCCGCCCAGCGCCTTGACGAGCTGGGCCGTGGCAGCCCATTGGGCGCCGCGCAGCTGGGCCAGCGCGCGCTCGGTGGCCAGCGGCGTGCGCTCGGCCTCGGTCACGTCGAGGTAGCTGACGGCACCCTTGTCGTAACGGCTGCGCGCCACGGTCAGCGCCTGGCTGCTCGATTCGAGCGTGCGGTTCTGCGCCTCGACGACGCTGGCGCGGCCGGCCAGCTCGGCCAGCGCATCGTCCACCTCGCGCAGCGCCTGCAGCATGCGGCCGCGGAAGGCCGCGAGCGACTCGCCGGCCTGGGCCTTGGCGCCCGCGAGGTTGGCCTTGTTCTTGCCGCCTTCGAAGATCGGCAGAGAAATGCTGGGCCCGATGTTGTAGAGCCGTGCCGGCGCCGACACCAGGTCGCCCAGCTCCTTGCTCTGGTAGCCGTAGCTGCCCGTCAGGCGGATGGACGGGTAGAACGCCGCCTCGGCAATGCCGACCTGGGCCGTGGCCGCGTGCAGCTGCGCCAGGCTCTGGGCCAGGTCCGGCCGGCGCTGCAGCAGCTCGGAAGGCAGGCCGGCACGCACCTGCGGCGGCGTGGCCAGCGGGCTGGCCTCCAGCCGCAGTTCGGCCGAGCCTTGCCCGGTCAGTGCGGCCAGCTGGTTCAGCACCAGGGCCTGGCGGCGCGGCAGGTCGGCCACCTCGGCGTCGGCCGCAGCCAGCTCGGCACGCACGCGCTCCAGGTCCTGCATCGTGGAGGAGCCGGCGTCGAAGCGTGTCTGCGCCACCTGGAAGGCATTGGCGCGGCTGTCCCGCAGGCGCTGCAGCGCGACACCCTCGTCGGCCAGCGCCCGCCACTGCCAGTAGGCGGCCGCCACGTCGGCGGTCAGCGCCACGCGGGCGGCTGCGGCGTCCAGCGTGGAGGCGTCCAGCTGCGCCTGCGCGGCCTCGGCCTGGCGCTTCACGCGGCCCCACAGGTCGAGCTCCCAGCCCAGCGACGCCTGGATGCCGGTCTGCGTGCCGTCGAAGGTGATGGCCTGGCCGCCGAGGACGGGTGTCGTCACCGACTTGCCCGACGTGCGCAGGTTGGTGACGCTGCCGCCGACTTCCACGCGCGGCAGCTCGTCGGCCCGCGTGGCGCCGAACACCGCGCGCGCCCGCTCGATGCGCGCCGCCGCAGCGGCCAGCGTGGGGCTGGCCTGCAGGGCCTGCGCCTCCAGCGCGTTGAGCTGGGTGTCGTTGAACATCAGCCACCAGTCGCGCTGCAGCTCGGCGCCGCCGGCAGCGGCGGCTGTGCGGTAGGCGGCCGGCGCATTGGCGGCGGGTGCTTCGTAGTTGGGGCCGACCGTCGTGCAGGCAGCAAGCGCTGCGGTGGCGACGAGGGTGAGGACAGTCTTGAGTTGGATCATGTGTTGATCTCCCGAATTCAGTGGGCGGCTTCGGCGGCGCCTGCGCCACCCAGCACCTTCTTGCTCATCCAGACGATGACCACGCAGCTGAGCAGCGCGATGCCGAGGACGAGGAAGGCGTCGTTGTAGGCCATGACGAAGCTGTCGCGGCGCACGGTGTTGTCCAGCGCCTTGAGCGCCATGTCCTGCGCGGTGGCGAGGTCGAAGCCCTTGGCGGCGAAGTTCTGCGCCAGCGCGTCCAGGCGCGCCTGCGTGGCGGGCTCGAACAGGCTGACGGCCTCGCCGACGCGTGCGCTGTGCAGGTGCTCGCGGTTGGTCACGAGTGTGGCCAGCGTGGCGATGCCGACCGAGCCACCGAGGTTGCGCATCATGTTGAACATGCCGGACGCGCTGGGCAGCAGGTTGGGCGGGATGCCGTTGATCGCGAAGTTCGTCAGCGTGATCATGATCAGCGGCTGGCCCAAGGCCCGCACGATCTGCGCGGCGATCAGCTCGGGCCCGGCGGTGTCGGCGCTCATGTGCGTGTTCATGAAGCACGACACGGCGAACAAGCCCAGGCCCAGGCTCATCATCACGCGGTTGTCGAGCTTGGTGGAGAGCTTGGCAGCGAACGGCATGATGAACAGCTGCGGCAGCCCCATCCACATGATGACCAGACCGATCTGCATGGGCGTGTAGTTGGCGATCTGGCCCAGGTACAGCGGCAGGATGAAGGCCGAGCCGTAAAGCCCCATGCCGGTCGTGAACGCGATGAAGCCGGCGATCAGGAAGCTCGGGCGCCCGAGGATGTGCAGGTCGATGAAGGTGTTCTTGCGCGTCAGCCCGCGCCAGGCCCAGCCGTAGATGCCCACCACCGCCAGCGTCGCCGCCACGATGATGAAGTGGCTCTGGAACCAGTCCTTGGCGTTGCCCTCTTCCAGCATGGCCGTCAGCGAGCCCAGGCCCACCGCCATGAACAGGATGCCCCACCAGTCGACGTCGCGCAGCATCTGCAGCTTCATCGGCTCCTTGTCGAGGCCCAGGCTCACGCCCAGCATCAGCAGCACGCCCGGCACCCAGTTGATGTAGAAGATGCTGGGCCAGCCGTAGAGCTCGGTGAGGTAGCCGCCCACCGTTGGGCCCAAAGTGGGCGCCAGCGTGGCCGTCATGCCGAACAGGGCCAGGCCGATGGGGCGCTTGTTCAGCGGCAGCTTGCGCGTGACCAGCGTCATCGCCATCGGGATCATCACGCCGCCCGTGAAGCCCTGGGCCGCGCGGAACGCGATCATGCTCTCCAGGCTCCAGGCCATGCCGCACAGCGTGCTGAACAGCAGGAACAGCGCGACGTTGACGACCAGGTAGCGGCGCGTGGAGAACACCATCGCCAGGAAGCCGGCCAGCGGGATGACGACGATCTCGGCGACCAGGTAGGCGCTGGAGATCCAGGAGCCCTCTTCCTGCGTGGCCGACAGCGCGCCGAGGATGTCGCGCAGCGACGAGTTCGTGATGGCGATGTCCAGCACCGCCATGAATGCGCCGAGCAGGCTGGACAGCACGGCCAGCCAGGTGCGGCCGCTGACCTTCTGGTCGGGCGGCGGCGGCAGATAGTTTTCGTTGCCCATGTCAGTGATGTGTCGAGCCGCAGCTCATGAATTGGCGGCCCGAATGCAGGGCCGCTCCCCAGCCTGCCCGCGCGGGGCGAGGGTTGGCTGGGACGACGGGCAACCTGTCATTCGGCGATGCGGACTTCGGCCTGCACCGACAGCCCCGGCACGATGCGCGCGGCCTGCTCGCCCAGCGTGCGCAGGCTCTCGGGCTCGAAGACGATCTTGACGGGCACGCGCTGCACGATCTTCGTGAAGTTGCCGGTCGCGTTGTCCGGCGGCAGCAGCGCGAAGCTGGCGCCCGACGCGGGCGAGAAGCTGTCCACATGGCCTTCCAACTCCTGGCCCGGGAAGGCGTCGACCTTGATCTGCACCTTCTGGCCGGGCTTCATGCGGGCCAGCTGCGTTTCCTTGAAGTTGGCGACGATCCAGGTCTCCTGCTCCACGACGGCCGCCAGTTGCTGGCCGGCCTGCACGCGCTGGCCGACCTCCACCGTGCGCTTGCCGATGCGGCCGTCGCTGGCGGCGCGCACCTCGACGTAGCCGAGCTGGTTCTGCGCATCCTTCAGCAGGGCCTGCGTGGCGCTCTTCTGCGCGGTGGCCGACTGGCGTGCGCTCTCGGCGGCCACGACCGCCTCGCGGGCGGCGGCGGCGCTGGCCTTGCGGGCGGCGAGGTCGGCACGGGCCACGTCACGCGCGGCCAGTGCAGCGTCCAGCTCCTGCTTGGAGGTGGCGCGCAGCTCGGCACCGAACAGCGCCTGGCTGCGCTTGGCGTCCAGCTCGGTGCGGGCCAGCACGCTCTCCGCCTGCGCCACCTGGGAATTCGTCGCTGCCGACTGAGCGCGGGCCTGGGCGATCTGCGCACCGCTGGTGGCGATGGCCGCGTCGGCCTGCGCGATCTGGGCCTTCAACCGCTCGATCTGCACGGCCGCGTCGGCCGGGTCCAGGCGCAGCAGCACATCGCCGGCCTTCACGACGGCGTTGTCCTGCATGTGCATCTCGGTGACGACACCGGGCACGCGCGCGGCGACCGGGTGGATGCGCCCGGCGACAAACGCGTTCTCGGTGTCCACGATGTGCTGGCTGCGCCACCACATCCGGCCGCCCAGGCCGATGCCGCCCACCAGCAGCAGCGCGCCGATGACGAGCAGCGGCACCGGCGGCCCGCTCTTGACGGGCTGGGGCGCAGCGTTGTTCTGTTGCGGTGCGTTCATGAGGAAGTTCCTTGTTGTTGTGTTGCTTGAAGTTGCCTGGGGCACAGGCGCCCCATGGCGCCTGACTGGAATCGGTGCAGTGCGGCCACCACCTGCCCTTCGTCGCTCATGACGAAAGGCCCGTGGCGCACGACGGGTTCATGAAGCGGGCGGCCGCAAAAGCAGGCCAGCCGGAGGTCGTCGTCGGCCACGACGCGCGCGCTGGCGCCGAGCGGCAGCGCGAAGCCGCCGCCCGCAGCCAGCGGCTGCCCGCCGACGCGGCCGGCGCCTCGGATGGCGATGGCGAAGCCCTGCTCGCCCGGCGGCAGCGAGAGGTCGAAGCCGGCGCCGGCGTCGATGTCGGCCAGCAGCAGCGACGCGGGTGACGGCAAGGCCAGGCCCGCCTCGGGCCCGAACACCTGCACGGCACGCCAGCCCTCCCCGCTGCGCCGCGGCATCTCTTGCGGCGCGAGGCGCATGACGGCCGGCGCGCACAGCTTCTGGTCGGCCGGGAGGTTGACGAAGATCTGCAGCCCATGCACCTGGCGTCCCGGCTCGGCCGGGAATTCATCGTGGATGACGCCGCGGCCGGCCACCGTCCAGTGCAGGCCGCCGGGGGCGATGGTGTGCAGGCCGCCGAGCGAGTCCCGGCTGACCATGGCGGTCTCCGAGTCGTCGAAAACATAGGTCACCGCCGAGAAGCCGGCATGCGGATGCGGCGCGAAGGCCGGCGCGCTCATGCGGAAGTGGTCCACGACGACGAACGGGTCCAGCAGCGCCAGCGGCTCGCGCCACCCCTCGGACTCAAAGGTGCCGCCGACGCGGTACCGGTGGGGTTCGAGAAATTGGGTGGTTGACATCTTGGCCGCGACTGTAGAGAGTTCCATTTCTGAATAAAAGCCACAAAACGCCAACCCACCGTTCCGGAAACGAAACGAAATAAAACGACATAAACGCGCTGATGAAGATTGATGACTTGCTGTTACTGGCTCAGGTGAACAAGGCGGGCTCGCTGTCGGCGGCCGCTCGCGCGCTGGAACTGCCCAAGGCCACGCTGAGCCGCCGGCTGAGCGCGCTGGAGACGTCGGTGGGCGCGCGGCTGTTCGTGCCCGGGGCGAGCCGGCTGACGTTGACGGAACTGGGGGAGCAGTTGGCCGAGCGCGCCGCGCGGCATGACGACGACATCGCCGAGACGCGCCAATGGCTGGCCTCGCGCGAATCCACGCCGCAGGGTCGCTTGCGCGTGGCCGTGCCGGCCGAATTCGCGATGCTGTTGCTGGCTGAGAGCTTTGCCCGCTTCGTGCGCCGCTACCCGCGCGTGGAGCTCGAGGTGGACACCACGCCGCGCCGCGTGGACCTGTTCAACGAACCCTATGACGTCGTCGTGCGGGTGGGTCCGGTGGACGAGCCGGACCTCGTCGCACGGCGCTTCATGGTGCTGGAGCGCGGCATGTACGCCAGCCCCGTCTACCTGCAGACACGCGCCGCCCCCCAGACGCCGGCCGACCTGGCGGAGCATGACTTCGTCGTGCTGTCGCAGGCCAAGGAGGCGCACAAGCGCCGGCTGCAGAACGGCACGCAGAGCATCGACATCGACCTGCGCGGTGCACTGGAGACCAACTCCATCGGCCTGGTGCTGGCGCTCACGCGAGCGGGCGGCGGCATCGGCAGCTTCCCCTACGGCATGGTGGCGTCGGACATCGAGGCCGGCACGCTGGTGCCGGTGCTGCCGGACTGGCGCTACGAGCCGTTGCCCGTGCACCTGCTGACGGCGAGCCGCCGGCTGATGCCGGCCAAGACGCGCGCCTTCATCGACCACCTGCTGGAAACCTCGCCCGACTGGGCCAAGTCCACGCTGCTGCACCCGCCGGCGCAGCCCGCGCACCGGCTGCGGCAGGCGCCGGGCTGAGCGATCAGCGGCGCGGGCGGGTCTGAAGCTTCAGTTCCGCCGGCGCCAGCCCGTCGGCCTCGGCCCGCAGGATCAGCGTGCCGGCGGCGTCGGCGCTGCCGCGCACGATGGCCAGGGCCAGGCCGCCGAACGCCCGGCGGGTGCTGGACGGAAAGGGATCGAAGTCCGTCGCGTCGCCGTTGTCGGTGGCGACGAGGGAGCCGGGGCCGTCGAGGCTGAAGCGGATGCGTGCATCGGCTCGCGGCACGGTGCGGCCCACCGCGTCGACGACGCGCAGCGTGACGAAGCTGAGGTCCCGGCCGTCGGCGGCGATCTCGTCCCGATCGGCGGCCAGCACCAGGCCGGCTGCGGCGCCGGCCGTGGCGACCGACGCGGTGGCCCAGGGCCGGCCATCGCGCCAGGCCACGAGGCGCAGTTCGCCGGGCTCGTAGACGACGTCGTCCCAGCGCAGCCGGTAGTCGAACCGGCCCTTCTTGCGCCGGCCCTGCGATCGCCCGTTGACGAACAACTCGGCCTCGTCGCCGCTCGTGAAGGCATGCACGGGCGTGACCTGACCGACGCGCTCCGGCCAGGTCCAGTGCGGCAGCAGGTGGGCCATCGGCAGCTCCGGCCGCCAGCGCGACTGGTAGAGCCAGTAGCGGTCCTTGGGGAAACCGGCCAGGTCGACGATGCCGGCATAGGAACTGCGCGATGCGTAGTACGGCGTGGGCTCGCCCAGGTAGTCGAAGCCGCTCCAGACGAACTCGCCGGCCACGAAGGGATGACGGTCCAGCGCGGCGAACACCTTGTCGGGCGAGGCGCCGAAATCCACCGCGTACAACTCATAGCTGCTGACCTGGCGCGTGGCCGAGTCGCCGCCCCGGCCGTCGCGGGTGATCGAGCTGCTGGCCGGCGTGACGGGAAACAGGTAGACGCCGCGGCTGCTGAACGCCGAGGCCGTTTCGCTGCTGAAGAGCGGCTTGGCGGGGAAGCGCGCGCGGAACCGCGGGTATTGCGGCGGCGTGCGGATGCGGTCGGTGCCCTCGAACTCGGCGTCCTGGCGGATGCCCTCGCCCTGGTAATTCAGGCCGATGACGTCCACCTCGGCGGGCAGCGGCATGTCGGGCTTGGCGTAGTTCATCGCCGTGGTCGTCGGGCGCGTCGGGTCCTCCTCGCGGACGATGGCGTGCAGCGCCCGCGCCACGGCCGCGCCGGGCTCGCCGGTGTACTGCTCGCCCACCTCGTTGCCGATGCTCCACATCAGCACCGAGGGGTGGTTGCGGTCGCGGCGCAACAGCGCCCGCAGGTCGGGCTCGTGCCAGTCGGCAAACACGAGATGAAAGTCCAGTGGCGTCTTGCCGCGCTCCCAGGCGTCGAAGATCTCGTTGATGACGAGCACGCCCATCCGGTCGGTCAGCTCCAGCAGGCCGGGCGCCGGCGGGTTGTGCGCCAGGCGCACCGCGTTCACGCCCATGGCTTGCAGGATCTCCAGTTGCCGCTCGGCCGCGCGCAGGTTGAACGCGGCGCCCAGTGCGCCGAGGTCGTGGTGGTTGTTGACGCCCTGCAGCCGCACCGGCTGGCCGTTGACGAGCAGGCCGGCGTCGGCATCCAGGCGCAGCGTGCGGATGCCGAACCGCGTCTCGACGCGGTCGATGACCCGGCCGCCGCGGCGCAGCTGCGTGACGGCCACGTAGCGATGCGGCTGCTGCTGCGGGCGCGGCCCCCACAGGCGCGGCCGGTCGATGCGCACCCGCCCTGCCGCGACGCCCTGCCCGCCCGCCGCCACCGCCAGGCCCTGGGTGATGCGCGCCACCGCCCTGCCCTGCGGCGCGCCCTGCTCGTCCAGCGCGAAGATCTCGGTCGACACGCGCACTTGCGCCGGGCCGGGCCCTGCGTTCTCGACCGTCACGTCCAGGGTGACCGTCGCGCTGCGGGCGCTGACCTGCGGCGTGCGCACCTGCGTGCCCCAGTGGCCGACATGCACCGGGTCGGTCTTGACGAGCCAGAGCTGGCGGTAGAGCCCCGCCCCGGGGTACCAGCGCGCTGACTCCGGCGGGTTGTCGAGCCGGATCGCCAGCTGGTTGGCGCCGCCGGGCTTCGCATAGGGCGTGAGGTCCAGCCGGAAGCTGGTGTAGCCATATGGCCAGCCGCCCACCAGGTGGCCGTTGAGCCAGACCGTCGCATAGGCCATGGCGCCATCGACGTCGAGAAAGATCGACCGGCCCCGGTCCGCCGCCGGGATGTCCAGCGCACGGCGATACCAGACCGGGCCCCAGGTCTGCAGCCGGCCCATGCCGCCATACGGGCCGGTCTGCAGAAACGGCCCGGCGATGGCCCAGTCATGCGGCAGCGTCGCGGCCTGCCAGTCGCTGTCGTCGAAGCCGGGCTGCACGCACGGCAGGTCGCCGCCCGGATCGCCCGGCGGGCGCACATGCCGGCGCGACGGCTCGCGGATGAAGGCGTTCGCGCTGGGCAGCACCCACGGTTTCAGCACGGCGGCGTCGCCCCGCACCGGCGCCGCTTCGGCGGCCTCGGGCCGGGCATCGGCCACGCGGCCGTCGGCCGACTCGCGCACGGCGGGGCGCAGGTCATACAGCAGCGCCGGCTGCCCCGGCGGGTCACCGCGACGGAAGCGCCAGCCGTCCGCCAGCTCGATGCGCTGGCGTGGTGCCAGCCGTTCCTGCGCCGGGTCGGGCGTCAGCCGCTGGGCCGGCGCGGCGCCGGCCCACAGCAGCAGCACGGCGATGACGCCGGGCCAGCGGGCGGTGATCGGCAAGGCGGCTCCCTTCAGAACGCCGCGCGCAGCGACACGGTGTAGCTGGGACCCGGCTTGTACTCGTCGAACACGGCGCGGGGGAACTGCACCCAGGTGCGGCTGATGGCGTCGGTCGCATTCC
>JACCDO011113180.1_pt1 | contig 15674 bp, 8 predicted proteins | sample 7446101 | NCBI WGS metagenome assembly JACCDO01 (sample SAMN15323440, study PRJNA562643) | freshwater metagenome | isolation source: river surface water | place: USA:Blue River Watershed | collected 2017-08-16
GATTTCTCCTCACTGCTGGAGAAACCCGACCTGCGCGACGCGCGGATCTCCGTCATCCCTGATAACATCCGCCGCGGCCTCGAGCTGCGGTCTCGCATCGGAGCGATCTTCAGCATCGCGGAACTCGACCGCCACCCGGAACCCGTCGTGCAGGTGGCGCCGACCTTCCCGTTCAACCTCAAGCGGGAATCCATCGAGGGCCGCGTCATCGTGGAATTCGTCGTCGACACCGAGGGCCGCGTGCTCGGAGCGACGGTGATGGAGAGCTCGCACCCCGGCTTCGACGAGGCGGCCGTCACCGGCGTGGGTCGCTGGAAGTTCCGCCCGGGCCAGAAGAACGGCCGGCCGGTCAACACGCGGATGCGGGTACCGATCCTCTTCCGGCTTCTCGAGGGCGAGAACTAACCCTCCGCCCCGGCCGGCGCTCGCCGGTAGAAGCCCACCGTGGGCTGGCGGGCGCCCTTGCCCAGGCGCTTCAGACGGGTCCAGCCGACGGGGTTCAGCTCCAGCTCCCCGGGATGCTCGAACAACACGATCGCCCCGGGCTTCGGGGCGAGCACCACGCCCAGCCGTTCGAACAGAGCCGGCGCGACCTCCGGGATGATCTCGTAGGGAGGATCGATGAAGACAAGGTCCGGCACCGGACCCGACCAAGCCCCCACGGCCGCCAACGCATCGCCGGGCCGCACGGCCAGATCCGCCGCGGCGCCAGCACCGGTGCTGCGGACGACGGCGGCGATGTTTTGCCGGATGCAGGCGACCGCACGGGCGTCCCGTTCGACGAAGCATCCGCCCACGGCGCCGCGGCTGAACGCCTCCAACCCGTACGCCCCGCTCCCGGCGAAGAGATCGAGGAACCACGCCCCGGGCACGACGGCCGCCAAGCTGGAGAAGGCGGCCTGCCGCATGCCGTCCGTCGCCGGCCGCACGCGGTCACCCTTCGGCACCTGCAATTCGATCCCGCGGGCCCGCCCGCCACTGATCCTCATCGGAAGGGTACCGCGCGGACGGCGGCACGGGGAAGGAACGAAGGCGTGGGCATGCGGCGGCAGGAAGCTCGCGCGTCACCCGCCGCCGATTCAATCCCGATCGGGAGGAAGGACCCGTACCGGGAAGTAACCGCGAATGGCCGCCGCGGGGCGGAGACCGCTCTCGGCCTCCGCGATCCCGGGCGACGATCGGACGAAAGCCGCCTCAGAACGTCTTCGTGAGCGAGACGTAGGCCCAGCGCGGGAGGAAGTTGTTCACGCGCTCCGCGTAGCCGGTCGAGAAGCTCGTCCCGGGCGGCAGGCGGTCGAACACGTTGTTGACGCCGACGGTGGCGCGCAGCCCCCACGGCAGCGCGTAGCCGGCCTGCACGTCGGTGGTGACCTGCTGCTTCACGAAGAGCAGGCTGGGAGCGGTGTCCTGGAAGCCGCCGATGTAGTTCACGTTCAGGGCGGCGCTGGCCTTGCCGTGGCTCCAGAGCAGGGAAGCGTCACCGCGCCAGCGCGGGATCTCGTAAAGGCCGACGGTCTCGACCTGCGGCAGGTCGGGGCGCGTGCGGATGATCTGACCGTTGATGAGCGTGGCGGCGGCCCGGGCGGTGAAGCGGCCGTAGCGGCCCGGGGCGAAGCGGTACTCGGCGGCGAAGTCGACGCCCTCGGCCTTCGTGCTGCCGTAATTGCCCAGCACGGAACGAATCTCGCGGAGCTCGCCGGGAAGGCCGTTGGCGGTGTCGGCGGCGGTCGGGGTCGCGCGCACGATCGCGTCGGGGAACAGCTGCGGATTCGCCAGCATGATGGCCGGCGTCGCGGGCTGGCCGATGCGGTTGGTCACCTCGACGGAGTAGAAGTCGACGCTGAGCGAGAGGCCCTTGAGGAACGACGGGGTGAGCTGCACGCCGAAGTTGGTCGACTCGGACTTCTCGGGCGCGAGCAGCGGATTGCCGCCCGAACGGATCTGGCGCTGTCCGGTGCCGCTGTCGTTGGCGGTGGCGCCGGGCTTACCGAAGCGCAGGGGATCGGGGATGTTGAACGAGATCGCGACCGTCTGCGGCAGGTAGAGCTCGGCGAGGGCCGGCGCGCGGAAGCCGCGGCCCCACGAGGCGCGGAACGTGAGCTGCTCCGCGACGGGCTGCCAGCGGAGGCCGAGCCGCGGCACCGAGGCGCGGCCCACGCCGTCGTCGGAGAAGGACTCGAGGCGGCCGGCGGCATTGAGCTCAAGGGCATGGAAACCCGCGATGCGCTGCGCCGGCGCGGCGAGCGGCACCGAGGCCTCGACGTAGGCAGCGCTCACGCGACGGTCGCCGCGGGCGGGTGCGACCGGCGCGCCCTGGTTGAGCAGCTGCACCTGCGTGCGCTCGTCGCGGAAGGTCTCCTCGCGCCACTGCAGCCCGAGGGCGACCGAGACCGCCCCGGCCGGGAGGCTGAAGACGCCGCCGGTGGCGCGCGCATCGGCCGCGGTGAGCTCCGTGGCGGCATCGCGCGTCACTCCGCCCTCGAGGCCCGCCAACGTGGCCGGGTTGTTGCGGATGGTGGTGCCGTTGGCGAAGAGGTTGAGCGCCGTCGCGCGGTTGGTGTCGGCCAACGCCGCGTTGACCTTGGCCTGACCGGGGAAGTTCCGCAGGTCGAGGTGCGAGGTCTCCTTGTTCCAGGTCACGGCGGCGTCCCACGTCCAGCCGCGGCCGAGCTTGCCCTCGAGGCCGCCGACGACGCGGCTCATCTCGTTGGTCGTGGTCGTGAGGCGGTCGCCCAGCTCGAGGAAGCGGAAGAACATGGTCTGCGTGGAACCCGAGACGAGCGGTACCCCGAACGGATTGAAGGGGTTGTTGGCGGGCAGCGTGATCGTGTTGAGGTTGGAGATCGGCGCGGGGGAAAGGCCCTCGATGTTCTCGTTGCGCTGCCAGCCGAGCTCGACGAAGGCGGCGAGGCGGGGCGAAAGCTCGTGTCGGCCGTTGACGACCACGCCGAGGCGCTCGGCCTCGGTCTGCGGCCGGATGGCGGCGTTGGCGTCGAAGGTGTTCTGCGTCTGGAGCTGCCGGGTGAACGTGGCGTTGGGCCCGGCGGCGGCGCGGTCGCTGGTGAACGTGCGCTGGGCGGCGGTCGCGGTGGCGGGGATGACCTGGCCGGTGATCGGATCCGTCGCGCCCGCGGGGACGACGAATGACCCCGGCGTGTTGCTCGCGAGGAGCAGCTGGCGCTTCACGGGCTGGGGCAGCTGGCCGAAGAGGAACTCATCGCGCCGGAACCAATCGGCGATGACCGACACCGAGGTGGCGCCGCTCTTCGCGCCGGTGGAGAGGGAGCCGCGGAGCGTGGGGGCGTTGATGCCGCCGGTGAAGTCGCCGTAGCTCGTGGAGAGCGTCGTGCCGGTGAAGTCCTTCCGGAGAATGATGTTCACCACACCCGCGACGGCATCGGCGCCGTAGACGGCGGAAGCGCCGTCCTTCAGCACCTCGATGCGCGCGATGGCGGCGACGGGGATCATGTTGACGTCGACGAACTGCTCGGTGCCGAGGCCGGCGGCGCTGCCGCCCTGGCCGAAGGGAGCCAGGGTGACGCGGCGGCCGTTGAGGAGCACGAGGGTGGAATTGACGCCGAGCCCGCGCAGCGAGATCGCGGCCGAGCCGGGCGAGGAAGTGTTCACGCGGTTTTCCGCGAAGCCCTGGGCGCCGATCTCGGGGATCTTGCGGAGCAGGGCCGGCAGGTTGTTCTGTCCAGAGGCGTCGATCTCGGCCGGGGTGAGCACGCGGAGATTGATGGCGCCGGCGGACTCGCCGATGCGGAGGTTGGTGCCCGTGACGGTGAAGGCTTCGAGCCGCGTCGGGGCGGCACCCGCGGCCGGCGGGGTCTGGGCGAAGGCGGCCGCGGGCAGCACCGCGGCGGCGAGGAGGAGTCGGGGGAGGAGACGCATGGTGGGTGTCAGGAGGAGATGAACCGTAAACGAGTGCGGGTCCCGCGGCGCGGCGCAAGCCCGGTCATGACGGCCCGAACCCGCCTTGACGCCGCGGGTGGGTGCGCCGACCGGTGACGCATGGATCCCGAACGCCTGCTGTTGTCGGCCCACGCCGGCGCGACGTTGTTCATGACCGGCGTGATCTGGTTCGTGCAGGTGGTGCATTATCCTCTCCTCGCACGCGCCGGGTCGGATGGATTTGCGGAACACGCGCGGGAGCACGCCCGCCTCACGGGCTGGATCGTGGGCCCCGCGATGTCGGCCGAGCTGTTCCTCGCGCTGGCCCTCGCCGCGAGGGGCGGCGCGGCGGCCTGGACGGGGCTGGGACTGCTCGCGGTGATCTGGCTCTCGACCGCGCTGGTACAGGTTCCACTGCATCGGCAGCTTCAGGCGGGCTTCGACGCCGACGCCCACCGCCGCCTCGTGCGCACGAACCGGCTGCGCACCGCCGCGTGGACCGCCCGGGCCGCGATCGCGCTGCACCTAGCCGCCGTCTAGTATCCTCTCGTCTGATACTCAGGGTCGCCTGAGCCACACCCCATTTTCGGGGAGACGGCGCCGTTCACGCGGGACGGCGGAACGCCGATGCCTGGGGGCGTCGCATGAACTCCCCCGCCCACCGCCAACCGGCCCGCCGCGCCGCGCGCCGCCTCGCGGCTACCCTCGCCGCCCTGCTCGCGTTTCCCGCGGTCCTCGTCGCCAACCCGCCCGCCGCCGCGCCGGCGTTCGCGCTGCCCGCGCCCGCGGCCGTGGAGGCCACTGCCGACCTGCCGCGCCACGCCGCGGCCGCCACAGCTCACGCCTCCTGGCGCGAACGGGAGGGCGGCGCGGAGTACCAGCCCACCCTCTCCTTCCTGCGTGGAACCCCGGTGCTGATGCTCGTGACGGCGCCGCGGGAGCCGGCCGCCCGCGTCCTGCACCGCAAGCGGGCCATTCTGCAGGCGTGCGGCTTCCTGCTCGCCGAGGGCGCGTTCGCCGATGCGGTGATCTGCGTCGTCGAGTCCGACCCCGCCCGGCCCGCGGCGCCCGCCGTGCGCAACCACCCGGTGAACCGCGCCGACTTCGGCCGCAGCCTGCGCACCGAGGCCGGCGTCCCCGACGTCGCCGCTGCGCTGCGGGCGGCGCGGGCCGACGACGCCCTAACCCTCCGCCTCTGCGCGGCCCTCCGGATCGACTGACCGACCCCGCCATGCATCCCCTTTTCCGGACCATGGCCACGGCGCTCCTCGCGCTGCTGGCCGCCGCTGAAACCCGTGCCGCGATCCACCTGACGAGCCACCTCTTCGCCGCGGACAACCTGCCCCACGTGTGGACCGACGAGGCCCTGCCGCCGCCGTACCGCCTGCGCGTGAAGATCGGCGGCTCCCACCACGCCACCAGCCTCTTCAACAACAACTGGACGCGACTCGAGAGCGTGCCCGCTCCAGGCACCTACCTGGTGGAGCTCTACTGGGTCCTCTATGACCCGGCCGACTGGACGACGGTCCGCCAGATCGGCCCCTTCACGAGCGGCACGATCACCATCCAGGCCGCGGCGCAGCCGCCGTACGCGCGCTCGGTCAACGCCACCCTGACCTCACCCGGCCAAGCCACCACCCTCACCGGTGCGGCCTCGGACGGCAATGGCGACCTCGCGTGGCTACACTTCTTCACCAACGACCCGCTCTGGCGCGGCTACGTGCACGCCGGCAGCGCCTACGTCGGCGCGCGGGCCGACGCGACGGCCTCGATCGCTTGGACCGTCCCGCTCAACTCCCCCACCGGCACGTACCAGGCGCACCTGCGGGCCGCGGATGCGACCGGAAGATGGGATTGGAACGGAGGGGCGAATGCGGGCTTCTCGGTGCGCGCTGCCCAACCGGCCGTTTATTCACAGACCGCCACCGGCGCGGTCGGCATGCCGTTCGCCCCCACGCTCGCGGGCGGCGCCGGCACCGGCCCTTGGCAATGGGTCGTGGCCGGACGCACCAATTGGGGCGGCAGCCAACCGGGAACGCTCCTGCCGCCGGCCAACGTCCCAGCCTCAAGCTGGGTACCCGATGCGGCGGGAGACTACTACTTCTGGGTGATCCGGCAGGGCGATGCCTCCTACCTGCCGTCCAACATCGCGGGACCCTACCAGCTGACCGTGCGCGGCAATCCACCGATCATCGTCGCACAACCGGCGGGCCTGACGGTCAACGCGGGTGAATCCGCCAGCTTCAGCGTCACCGCTTCGGGCGACGCACCGCTCTCCTACCAATGGACCCGCCACGGGACCCCGGTGCCAGGGGCCACGCACTCGCGCCTCGTGATCGCCGCCGCGCAGACGGCCGACGCGGGCGGCTACTCCGTCACCGTGCGCAACCCCAGCGGCGTCGCGTCGAGCGCGACCGCGGGCCTCACGGTGCGGATTCTCCCGCCGGTGATCCTGACCCAGCCCGTCGGTCAGACCGTGAATGCGGGGCAAAACGTGGTCTTGCAGGCGGAAGCGGGGGGAAGCCCGCCCTTCTCGTACCAATGGCTCCGCGACGGCGCGGCCTTGCCCGGCGCCACCAACGCCGCCCTCCACTTACCGAACGTCCAGATCCCTCAGGCGGGCGGCTACGCGCTGCGTGTTTCCAACGCCGCGGGAATCGCGACCAGCGCCACCGCGACCGTGTCCGTGCTGCCGGTGGCGCCGGTGATCACCCGACAGCCGGTGAGCCAGACGGCGTACGCGGGACAGTCGATCCGGCTCGAGGTCACCGCCTCCGGTAGCGAGCCGCTCGCCTATCAGTGGCGCCGCAACGGAGTGCCGATCGCGGGTGCAACGCTGGCGACGCTGACCTTCGCCAGCGTGAGGGACGGCGATGCCGCCGCCGCTCCCGGCTATTCGGTCGTTATCTCGAACGCCGCCGGCAGCTTGGCCAGCGCCGCGGCGACGCTCTCCGTCTCGAGCATCGCGCCCGTCCGACTCGCCCTCCAGTACTGGCGCCAGGGCGACTATCCCAACCGGCCGACCGGGAACGGGACCTACATCGAGGAGCAGGTCTGGATCGAAGCCCACGAGGAGGAGATCGGCCACTGGGAGGACTGGGATGGCGATGGTTTCGAGGAAACCTGGGTCGTCGACGGTTACCAATGGGTCGACGCCGGTTGGAGGAACGAGTTCACATGGCGCGAGGAGATCGCCGCCGACGGCCTGTTCGGCTCACGCTGGGAGACCACCACCGGCCGTTTCGGTCCGCCGGCAACCGAGGCGGGCTCCGCCGTGACAGAGAAGGCGGTCGACCGGGGGCACGTGCTTGAACCGTTTCGATTGGAGTACAGCCACATCGTCCTTCGGCTGTGGGCCCTTGCACCGGCCGGCAACTGCCGGGATTTCCGGTACGCGGTCCTGACCCCGTCCGGAGCCCAGACCGGCTACGCCGGAAACATTCCGGCGGGAGGCTATGTCGACGTTTGGCTGCCAGCCTGGATCTGGGGAGCGGGAAGCTACCGGGTCGAACTGGCTTACTCCGGCGCGACCTCGACGGCCCTGACCGACGCCAAGGCCACGTACGCCCTTGCGGTGGGTCAGAACCTGCCGCCGACGATCCTCCAGCATCCCACCCCCGCGTACCAGCAAGCGACGGCCGGAACCTCGTTCACCTTCTCGCTCAGCGCCCGGGATGCGACGTCGTATCAATGGTTCAAGGACGGTCAGCGTCTGACGGGGGCAACCGCCGCGAACCTGAAGATCGGCCCCATCACCGAGAACCATGCCGGCCTGTACCACGCGATCGCCTTCAACGCCGCGGGATCGACCACCAGCACTCCCGCCCGCCTCGAGGTGACCGGCAGCTCGTCGGCCGACGCCGACGCTGACGGCGTGCCGGATTCGATCGAGCGGCTGCTCGGCACGAACGCCGCCCTGCCCGCCACGAACGACGGCGCCAACGCCACCCTCCGCCTCCGCATCCATCAACCCTGAGTCATGCCCACCTTGTTCCGCCCCCTCGCGGCCGGCTTCCTGCTCGCCGCGCTTCTCTCCGATTCACCGGCCGCCCCGGCCGCCCGGCCTGCCGCCCTCGTCCGCGCGAAAACCGAAGCCGCCGCCGCGCTGGCGAGCGGCAACCCCGCGCAGGCGCTGGCATCCCTGCGCGCCGCCGCCAGCCGCAGCCGCCTCGCACCTTCCGAGGATGCGCAGGTGATCGCCGCGCTCTGCTCCCTTGCCCGCGAAAGGGAGGCGACGTCACCGGGGCTGGGACGCTCGGCCGCCACACTCGCCTTGGCCGAGGGCCGTCGCAGCCGCCCGCGGCTGAATGCCCGCGATGCCGCCCTGACGGAACTCGTCCTCGGCGAGTTGAACGAGGTGACGCTCGGCGACCACGAGGCCGCCCGCAGCCACTACCAAACCGCCCTCGCCTCCGGCGCGACCTCCGCCGCCGCCCGCCGCGGACTCGACCGCCTCGCTTGGCGCCAAGCGCAGGGCGAAGCCCTCGCCGACGGAAACGAATCCCTCCGCCGCCGTACCTCCTGAGCCATGAAGACCGCACTCCTTTTCCCCTCACGTGCAGCCCGCCTCGGCGCTGCGTTGCTCCTGCTCACCATCGCCCATGGCCAAGGCAGCGATCCGGCGCCCTCCGTGCCGGTGAACTTCCAGGCCCTTGTGACGACCGTCGCGACCAACGATCCCGACGATCCCGCCTACGCCCGCGTGACGCCGCTCGGCGTCGATGGAAACTGGGGCGAGGCTTACGGGGACGATTACCGCGGGGCGGAACATTTCACATCGCTCGGGTTCGCGCGGCTGCGCCCGGGCAAGACCTATCTTTTCGAAATCTCCTCCCACGCGGTTACGCGGCTGCGCGTGCGGGTCACGCCGCCGGCCGGTCACCGCGCGTTCATCAACGGCGTCGAGCATGAGTTGTTCGACTGGGCACTCGGCGACGGCGGCGTCCTTCCGGGCCAGGGATTTTTCTCGCTGCGGCTGGATGACGGCGGGGGCGGGCCCGTCGGACAGGCGACGTCGCTGCGGCCCGGTCGCGCCCTTTGGTCGGTCGCCTTGGGCAACCTGCGCAACGGCCGGCCCGCCGGCTCCCTGCGCCTCGCGTCCGAGGGCCTCACTGCCGACACCTTCCGCCCCGGCGCCCTCTATTTCGACCGTGACGCTGCAGGTCAGGATGGCGCCTACCTCGGCGAGGACGGCGAAGTGTTCGTCGTGAAAACGGGCGGCGTGCTGCGGCAGGTCATGGCCACTGCCGTTTTAGCCGACGTCGTTTCCCTCAGCACCTCGAGCTTCGCGATCCGGCTCTATCCACGCACGCAGGTCGGAACCCGGGGCCTGGACCAGATCTGGACCGTGAGCGGCGAACCATTGCATGAGTTCATCATCGAGAATCCCTCCGCACCCGCGTTCACGGCACTGCGGATCACGCGCCGCACGAATCAGAACGGCACCCTTACTTCCTGGACGCAGCTCACGCGTCAGGTTGCCGCGCCGGCCGGTAGCTCGCAGTGGGTCGTGGATGACTGGGTGGAAAAGCCTGTCGGCGCGACCAGCGTCACCAGCCCCGTCCGCCACCGCTGGACCTACACCGACGCCGACCGCAACGAGCTATTCGAGATCCTCGATGAGTCCGGCCAAGTCGTTCGCAGCACCTTCCGCCGCTACGCGGACGTGAACTTCGGCACCGAGGTCTCGCGCGAACTCGAATACGAGGTTCAGGGCCACGGCGGTAACGCGCCGGTCCGCACCGACTACGCGTATCACACCAGCCTCGATCGGCCGGGCAATTGGCGCCGCGTGCGTGGCGTTTCCGGATCGGACGGCTCGTGGGCCGCGTTCGATTACTCCGACGACTTCGTCTCGCGCGGACGCATCAGGGAAGTGCGGCGGCCGTACGGCGATGCGCCTATGTCCGACCCCGGTCCGGGCGCCACCGCGGGCCAGGTCACCCGCTATGCCTACGAGTACACCGACCCATGGGGAACCCGCGTGCTGCCCACGCGCGTGGAGGCCCGGGTCGGCGGTATCGTCACCGCGCGCACGGAATTCGCCTACTCGGAGGAATTCGTCACCGACGCATCCGGATCGTACCGGAACCCGGCGGATGCCGTTCTACCGGTGCGCGTCACCGAGCGCCGTGATTACTTCGCGGAGGGCCGCTTCCTCACCACCCGCCTCCGCACCTACCGCGAGGACGCCGACCCCCAGTTCCGTTTTTTCCCCGGTCTGCCGCGCTCGGTGGAGAATCCCGACCGCACGATGACGGTGCACCTCTACCACCCCGCGACCTTCAACGGGGAGACCGCACCCTTCTCGCCAGGTTCGAGCGGGGCCGGCCGCGCGCACGTCACCCTGCAGGGATCCCATGACGCCACCGCCGGCTCGCCCGCTCCGGCCTACGCGACACCCGCCCAGCCGCTGCCAGCCAACTTCCGAGTGCTCGACGGCCGCTCGCGGATCAACCGGCTGCTCATCGGCGAACAAGGCCTGCCGCTCGCATCCGAGCAGCAGGTGCTCGTGGGCAGCTGGACGGTGGTCACGCAGGAATTCATGGACTACGCCGCCTCCCTGCTGCACCGCGCCACCCGCCGCCGCAGCGGATCGGACGGCGTCACCTGGCCCGTGCTCAACCGCACGTGGGCGGCGGGCCGCATCGTCACGACCGTCGACGAGTTCGGGACCACGCTGACGCACACCCATGACGGGCTCGGTCGCATCGCGACCACGGTGCGGGAGGGAGCCAGCGCCGACGGCGTCACGCTCGCGCCACTCACGAACCAGTTTTCCCACGACGCGGCCGGTGAGCTCAGGCGAAGTGCGGTCACGGCGGGAAGCGAATCACTCGTGACCGCGTGGACGTACGACACGGCGGGCCGCCTTATCCGGGAATCATCACCCGGCCGCGGCGACACCACGCACGCCCACGACGTAGGCGCGCGTTCCCGTACCATCGTGCTGCCCGACGGCGGCACACGCATCGAGGCGCGCTTCCGGGATGGAGGAATCGCCTCGGTGACCGGGACGGCCGTCGTCGCGGAGTTCAACCAAACCACAGTGGAGGCCGACGGCCGCACACGCGCGTCCGTCCGCCTGCGCACCGCAGCCGACCCGCGCATCCGCGAGACCTGGATCGACTGGCTCGGTCGTCCCGTAAGGCGAGCGGAGCCGGGTTTCGGGGCGAATCCCGCCCGGGTCGAGGAGCATTCCTACGATGCCACGACCGGCCTTCCCGCGACGAGGGCACGCACCGGGTACGCTACGCTTCGTACCCAGCACGACGTCCCCGGAGAAAGAGTGCGCGAAGGACTCGACCTCGACGGCGACGGGCTGACCCCCGCGTCGATGGACCGGATCACCGACACCGAGACGCTGCACGAGAACGCTGACGGCGCTCTCTGGCTGACGACGCGCCGGTGGACGTTTCCGCACGATCGGAGCGACGCGCGCGTGCTCCTCGCGACGGAGCGACGGCGACTCACCGGACTCTCAGCAACTCTCCGGGAGGAGACCCGCGGTGTGGACCGCGAGGGCAACCTCACCACGCGCACGGTGATCGTCGACGCCGCCGCCCGCCGCGTGACGGTGAGTATAAACGCGCCCGGATTCGCGCGTCCCGCGACCGAAGTGCGGCTCGCCGGTCTCACGATCAGCGAGACTGGTCACGACGGGCTCACGCGGCGCTACGCGTACGACGCACTCGGCCGACTCTCATCGTCCACCGATCCGCGCTCGGGCCGCTGGGCGACGACCTATCATCCGGGCACTGCGCTGGCCGACGAGGTCCGCGATCCGATGGGACGGCTCGTCGAGAAGAAGGTCCACGACGCGCTTGGCCGCGTGGTTTTCACGCGCGACGCCGGCGATCGCACCGCCCGGACCGCGTACACGCTCCGAGGCGAGGTGGGGCGACGCTGGGGCTCCGGCGTGACGCCGGTGGCGTACGCTTACGACGGCTACGGGCAGCGCACCCACCAGCTGCTGTTCCGGGAGGATACCACCTCCCGCTGGGAAGCAGTTTCTTGGCCGGGAGACGGTCTCACGCCTCAGGCCACCGAATGGGAATACGACCCCGCAACCGGTCTGCTCATTCGGAAGTATGACGCGGAGCGGAGGTTTACCGAATACGCCTACGACGAACGCGGCCAGGTGAGCCGCCGGACGCTCGCGCGGCGCGCCAACGGTGCCGCGGTCACGACGAACTACGGCTACGTGGCGGGAACGGGCGAACCCGCCACAGTAGCGCACAGCGACGGCACGCCCTCCGTCAATTTTGCCGCCGCGGGCTATACGCGGCTAGGGCAACCCCGCGCCATCGCAGACGCGACCGGCACGCGTACGCTGGAGTATGATCCGTCCGCCCCTTGGCGCCTCGCCGCCGAAGTGCTGCCCGCATTCTACGGCACCCGGCGACTGACTCCCGTCCACGAGGAGTCCACGGGGACACCCGCCAACGCGACCGCCCTCGCGGGTCACACCCTCGCGACGGTGAAGGGCCGGATGGCTGGGTACCGCCTGGGGCTGACTCCGACCGCCGCTTCGCATGACCTCGAGAGTATCCGCGCGACGGCTGACACCGGGCGGATCGCGGGCATATTGCTGCGCCGAAACAACGGTACGGCTTTCCGCCAGTTCGTCTTCGGATACGAACCTACACCCTCAGGCGTCGCGTCGACACTCGTGCGCTCGGTGACGGCCGCGGGCTCACCTTGGGCGATGACCCGCGCGCACGATCCCATCCACGATGTTCCCACTGCGGTGGAGACCACTTGGAGCGGTATCGTGCAGGCGCGCCACGCCTACCAGTACGGCGCAGTCGCCCTGCGGGAGACCGCAGTCCAAAGCGGAGAGGCGTTCGCCGACCTCGGTCCCGTACACCAGCGGTTCACCTACGGTACCCGTGGCGAACTGCGCTCGGCCCACGCCTACGCGGGCGCCGACCCCGCCTCGACCGCCCAGCCGCTCGCGGGACGATTGTACGACTACCTGCACGACGCGGCCGGCAATCGCCTCTCCGCCAACGCCAGCGGCGATGCCGTGCTGCGCGACGATTCCTCGGCCGACGTCTTGAACCGGTTCCGCCAGCGGGAAAATAACGCCTTGTACGTCTCTGGCACGGTCGGAATCACGCCGGGCATCCGCGTGGCGATCTCAGCCCCAGCGCCGATTCCGGCGGGCGGTCAGGTCGAAGCGGGCCGCGCCGGTTCCTACTGGGGCACCGCTCTCGTGGTGAACAACGTTTCGGCGCCGTTCCTCGGCAGCGTCTCTGCGTTCGCCGCCCTGCCGGGCGCCGGACCGGGCGGCGCCGACCTCATGCGCCGCGAGTTACGTGAGTTCTTCCTGCCGCCCGCCGTCCAGACCTTCAGCTACGACGAGGATGGCAACCTCACGTCGGACGGCATCTGGGACTACGCGTGGGACGCCGAGAACCGCCTCGTTCGCATGTCGGCCACCGCCGTCGCCGTGTCCGCCGGCCGACCCGCGCTCACGCTGAGCTTCCAGTACGACCACGTTGGTCGACGCGTGCGGAAGGAGGTTCGGAACGGCGCGACGCTCGTGAGCGAACGCCGCTATCTCTACGACGGCTGGAACGTGATCGCCGAACTGGATAGTGCCGCGGCGATCCGCCGCACGTTCGCGTGGGGACTCGACCTCAACGGCGGCGTCGGCTCGGCGGGCGGCGTTGGCGGCCTGCTGCAGATCCACGACGCCGATGCGGGCAAGACCCTGCTCCCGGCGTTCGACGGCAACGGCAACGTCACCGCGCTCCTCAACGCCGACACCGGCGCGATCGAGGCGTCCTACGAGTATTCGCCGTTCGGCGAACTGCTCCGCGCGGCCGGCCCCTACGCCGCCGCCAACCCGCTGCGTTTCTCGACGAAGTGGCAGGATCAGGAGACCGGACTGCTTTATTACGGCTACCGCTATTACTCTCCCCGCGAGGGACGATTCATCAGCCGCGACCCAATCGAGGAGCAGGGCGGGCTCAACTTGTACGGCTTCTGCGGCAACGACGGCATCAACCGCTGGGACTACCTCGGACAACTTTCGCTGAAGGGCTTCCTCAAGAAGGCATGGAGACCACTCCTCGCGATCGGCGCGGGCGTACTGACGGCCGGCACCGCGATGTATGCCTACGCGCTCGCGACTGGCGGAGCCGGCGCGGCCACCTTCGGGGGCATGCTCAGTTCCGTCGGCCTCGCCAGCGGCTGGGGACCCGCCTGGGCCAGCGTGGCCGGCGGCGGCTTCGGCTTCGGATCCTCGTTCACCGGCGCGCGACTCAGCGGGGCCGGCACGTCGGACGCCCTCAAAGCCGGTCTCCGCGGAGCGGTCACCGGCGCCGCCGTCGCCTACACCGTCTCGCAAGTCATCGATGGCATCGGCGCATGGAGGCACGACACCCACCAATTTTACCGGGTGGAGCCAGGAGCGGGGAACCAGATCGAGAGCATGGTGACACGTGTCGCCCGAGATGAAGTCCAAGGTTCGGTTCGGATTTTTGAAAACGGCATCCTCAACAACCTCGAGCGGGGCGTGGCCAACGGGCTCAACCATTACGATGGCCAGTCCTTCATCCTCGCCCACAACCCGACCCGCGGGGCGCTCGCCGACATGATTGAAACTACCCTCGGAAAACTCACCGGCACCTCCAGCCTCGGCCGCGACCTCGCCGGCGTCCTCAGCCGGATCGACTCGCCCACGTCATCTCTTTACCTGCACAGCCAGGGCGCACAGATCGGGATGAACGCTCTGCGGAGCCTCGCCGAGGCGGGCGGCCAAGCTCCCGGGCTTGGTGTCTTCGGCTACGGCGGCGCCACACACCTCACGACCTCACGGGCCATCGTCGGCTCGGCGGGCGCCCGCTGGGCCGGCTGGACGATCAACGGCTTCGACGCCGTGCCGAACATCGTCGGGCTGAACGCCATCTTCGCGCCCCACCGCTTCTTGACCTCCCTGCTGGCGTCACCGCTTCTATTTGCGCCTGCTGGCTGGGAAAGGCTCAGTCCTCACACGTGGCACGACGGCATCTGGAAGGTCTTCAACCATACCTATCGATGAACGGGCGCTCCTTGCTTTTCGCCGGACTCACCGCACTGACCGCCGTCCACTCCGCCGCGGTCGAGTTCGCCGGACCCCATGAGTACCGCGCCGGCGAGGCCGTGGTGCGATACGTCATCCCGCGCGAGCTGGTATCCGCCTTCACCCGGGTGGAAACGCGGTTCAAAACCGCCGAGGACACGATCATGTTTCGAACCGCCTATCGCTCCCAAGGCTTCTTCGTCGAGACTCCGCACGGCAACTTCACGATGGCGGTGAATCCGACGCCCGAGGGGCTGAAGCCGGATCGTTCGGTCAAGGCGCTGAACGATTACTACAGCCTGTTTCTCTCCACGGATCTGAAATTCGTGGAGACTTCGGTGAAGAGGAGCGGTGGCCGGGAATGGCTCCAGGTTCTCACCCGCCCTAAGTCCGATCCGGAAAAAATCAGCTCCATTCTCTATTACACCGAGATTTCGCCCGACTTCATCCTGTACATCGGAATCGGCTCAGGAACCTCCAAGCCCTTCCGCGCCGATCTCCTACGGAAGTTCGCCCCGCTGGTGGAGCAGGTCGTCGCCAGCGTGAGGATCGAGCGTCAGGAACCGACGGCGGCCGAGCGGGCCGAAGGCGCAAAGCCTCCGTCGAACTGATCCGAAACTCCGTCACCGGAAGTCGCTCCCATACCCTGCGCCTTCTGCGCCTCTTCGCGGCCATCGACCGATCCGGTCCGATGCAGGGCCACCGAAGC
>JACCDO011473569.1_pt1 | contig 15673 bp, 13 predicted proteins | sample 7446101 | NCBI WGS metagenome assembly JACCDO01 (sample SAMN15323440, study PRJNA562643) | freshwater metagenome | isolation source: river surface water | place: USA:Blue River Watershed | collected 2017-08-16
AGTCTCACCAGCATTCAAGTGAACGATCGTAGAGACAGTCACACTCGGATACCACAGCGCCGAAGTTAGGTGATCGACAACGATCGGACTGTTGCTGTGAATCGAGTTGTTCTTATAAATTGCGATCTCCCACTGGCTTGCGCTGTAATCTGCAGGTGGCCAAGTAATTGTTGCGCTCACTGCATATTTTCCAGAAATAGGCGCGGTAAACTTCCAGGACGCGCCTGTAGTGACAGATCCGTGGGTGTCGAAATCAACAGTTCCAAAATTAACGACGGTCGCAGAAGCGTTTGGAATGGATGGGGCCGCAGCAGTCGTGCACCGTGCTGCCACGTTCTCGCTTGCCGCGATTGCGGAGGGCCCAGAGATTCGCTGGGGCGCTAAATAAAAATTGAGTGCGCTTGGGTTTGTATTTCTGTTTGCACCCTCGATAGCTGCGCCTAGCTCTAGGTAGTCTTCGGTCGTTAGTGAAACAATTCCACTAACCGTAGCGGATGCAGAGCCGGTCGTATTTCCAGTCGCAGAGGCAGTTAGCGCGAGCACCCCTTTTTTGTAGACGTAAACCGAAACTCGCTCGCCTGTGCTACCAGTTAAAATATTGGTCGCTGCCGATACTTGGTAAAAGCCTGGAGCGGGCGGATACCACCTGGACTGAGTAGAGTTCCAAGCTGCATGCGTGTCAAACTCGACGACTAAGTTTGTAGCTTTGGTAATGACACCGTTACTTAATGACTGTGCCGAGCTTTGGTAAATCTTAGCAGCCACCACCCGCGTATCAGTGTCGTTCGACATCTGAACGGTCGAGGACCAGCCGAGGATGGGGACTGAGGCCCTTATTGAATAGGACACCCCAGCCAAATTTAATTGGCCGTACACACTACTAATTGTTCCAGTAGAAAATGCCGCGCTTCCATTGTTAACCTGCATCACCATTCTTAACTGAGTTGCGGTGTGCGCGATCAAATAGCCCGTGCCGATAGCAGAGCCCTCTTGATAATCAAATTTCCCAAGGCTTTTTGAAATATCTGCGCTGGAGCTAAAAGATACTTTTGAAGAATCTATTGAGTGATTAGCAGGAAGGTTAAAAAGATAGGTTCCGCTTCCAGCGGTTCCGGCTGTACTTTGGGCAAAATCCCACCGAATCTCCATTTCTCCGCCCACACGACGCCATTGGGCTTTGTTAATAAGAGTTGTTCCATAGGTAGGGTTAGTCGTGGTCGCAGTAATCAAAGTCCCGGCAGCAACGCTCGGAAAATCCTGCCAATCAGTGACAGGAGCCCCGTACTGCACCGTCTGAGGCCCGACCGAAATGCGGTCAAAGTCGAGCGTGTAAGCCACAGCCGAAGTGCTTGCGACGTGAAACGCGAGTCGGTAATTTAGGACGCTTACGTGGGTTTGAAAGACCCCAATGAAGCGGCCTTTGGCCGTGCCGCCGACTGACTCAATTCTAAACGCAGAGGGCTGAATGACCGATGGCGTGCCAGACGGGTCTTGGATGATGTAGACCGTGAGATCGCCGGTGGCAAAAGTGCCCGAGATGATTTCGTAGTCAAAGGAGATGGTCTGGACTTTTGCAAGATCCGCCCGAGCAATAGTGAAGTCATAAGAGACGCCCTCGCCCTGGACGTTCGAGGCGGGCTTAGTCAGCCTAAAATTCGCAGTGCCCCGAAGCGGGTTCGTCGTGTTCTGAGTGAAGGTGATCGAAGCAAGGTTTCCGCCTTGAGTCGCATCGACCGGCAAAGCAGCAGCCGCGTCTTTGTACAGATTCCAGCCATCGATGCCGGTATCAGCGCTTCCCCGCAGGATGTGGTTGATCCCTGCATCGCCGCCCGACGTGCCGCTTCCGCTTCCTGAACCGATCTCAACCCAGTCAGCGACCGTTGTCGTTCCGACAGAGAAGTAGTGCTTCTTAGCAAGCGTATCGACGTAGTGCACACCCGTGCGAGTGGGCGCAGTGGTTGGTGCGGCAGTAGCTTTTAGAACGTGGATACTCATACAAAGGCCTCCGTGAGAGGGTCGCCGTCCTGATCAAAAAGAATTTCAAAGTCAGCGACAGCGTCGGTTGCGGTTAAGATATCGGGGCCTGGGTCACCTTTAGGTCCTTGGGGGCCTTGTGGACCCTCAAGAACTGCGACGACTGACCAGGTGCCGTTTGTCTTTTGATAAACATCGGTTGTAACGGTGTTGAGATAGAGATCCCCCTCACCGCCGATAGCGGGAGTGGGCGGGCCTCCCGAAACGTACCAGGTAGCGCCGGGCTCGCCTTGCTCACCTTGGGGACCTTGCGATCCTGTGGGGCCGGCTAGAAGCTCCACTGCCGCAGCGACCGCATCGATGTATTGCTTGGTTGCGGCGTGAAGCGGCTGTGTTGGATCACCAGATAGCGTGAGTGGGCCCAGCATGGTGTCGCCACTGACGTTGACCCAGATTGGATCCCCTGCAGGTCTTAGGAATTTCCCAGAGAGTGCCACGGTGAATTAAGTGCCGATGGGCTTAGGATACTTCGTTTTAACAGCAAGACGTGCGGCTTGAAGCGCGTCGAGGGCAGCCTGGCCGCCGTCGAAGTAAGCGTTCATGAACTCCTCAGGCGAAGGGTATTCACCTTTTCGAGAAGCGAGCACTTGCGACAAGGTATGTTCAGCAGTGATGTCTTCGATCTCAACCGTGTAGGTTGCTTTTAGCTTAACCCAGACGGTAGAGACTTCAGGACCACCCTCAGCAGCGACAGGAGCGGTGCGCGTCTCAGACGCAAGTACGTGAGATTCGTCGTAAGGGATAGCGCCCACTTCATCTTTATGCAGGACCCAGCGTTCCGGAAGACCCCAAGCGTTTGAAGAAACGCAGGCTGCGATCCAGGAGGCAGGCTCCTCCATCGTGGCACCGTGTGTGATCTCGCCAACTAAGTTTTTAATAGTGACTTTTTTCATAGGTTAGTTCCCGATTCGGACGATTGATACATTAGTTGCGACACCGCCAACAAGACCCCGGAGTGAGCCTGTGTCGTGAAATACCCCGATCGTAATCTGGTCGCCGCTGATTAGGCGCAATTCTGTCCCAGCAGACACAGTGACTCGTGCTCCAAATGATGTAGTTTGCTTGTTTACGACGTGCGTCGCGACAGCAGAACCGTTCCTTCTGATAGTAATTAACCATGTGTGGGTATCAGAAACCGCTGTGAAGAAGGCTGCATTTGCTAAGATGAGGAACCTGCCGGAAATAGGAGATGTCCAGACCCCGGTAGTTTTATTGTAGGATCCGTGGCTATCGTCAGTGACTTGATTATAAATAACAACAGTCTCTGACGAAGGGATTTGCTGACCGGAATCCTGAAAGGCAGAAAAAGCCACGGTCTCGCTGGAAGCGATTGCGGAGGGGCCGGATATTCGCTGGATCTCAAACGTGCCAAAACTAAACGTAACACTCGATCCCGAGGTGTTGTTTCTAATGTCAACGTAATCACCAGCATTTAGCTGAATAAGCCTTGTGCCTGACGAGGAGGAGACCGAGTTATAACCAACAATAGTAGCGTCCGAGTTAGTTCCGTAAAGAAGAGCGCCGTTCTTGTAAACCAATACTACGTTCGCTGTAGATACGTTTGAAAGCTCTACCGAAATTAAATAGATACCCGGAATCTGAGCTGTATACCTAAACGACGAAGTTCCAAGCCCAGAAAGTCCGCCATGAGTATCAAATCTTGATGTTGAAAACGGTAAGACTGCGCCAGTTCCAACCGTTGCAGAAAGTCCGGTTACAGCCGCAGCCACCACCCGTGTATCCGTGTCATTCGACATTTGAACGGTCGATGACCAGCCCTGGATCGGGGCGCAGAGCTTGAACCGGAAAACAAGAGGAGAGCCGCCTAGTGCGTAGGAGATAGAACCGAAGTACTCGTCTACCGAACCGTCGCCCCCACCCGACGTACTTTGAGAAGAGACGATGTGTACGTAAAACTGCGTCGCACTGAAAGCATAGAGTCTGGCAAAAGAATTAAACCCCAACGAATCATTGCTTGTTAAGATACCTTCGCCTACAGCGGACACAGAGATCGGATCTCGCGGATTTCTAACCAACCCGCCGCTCGTATTTACTTTAGCGAGGTCAAAAGACATCCCAGGCGGTAGGGAGAAAAGATAAAATCCGGTCCCGCTGGTACCCGCTGTGGTCTGACTGTACTCGTATAAAATCTCAGCACTGTCCCCAACCCTGCGGGCCATCATACGGTCTACTTGCGGCGCTGCCCCTTTTGTCGGGGCAGTTCCAGTCGAGCCAATCGTGATTGCGCCCTTGTTTTCAAAGTCAGTAACAGGTGCCCCGTACTGCACCACCTGAGGACCTACGGTGATATTAGTAAGAGCAAGGGTGTAGTCAAAAGCACTGGCCGACGCGATGTGCAGGATCAGCCGGTAGTTTCGAATGCTCGAGTGCGTTTGGAACTGGGCGATCTCCTTTACCGGCACGCCCGTCGCTGCAGCCATCACCGAGTAGCCCGAGGGCTGGATGATCTTTGTAACACCCTCTTCTTCGTAAGCGATGTAGACCGTCAAGTCCCCGGTCGCATACGTGCCCGAGATGAGCTCATACTCAAAGCTCACCGTCAGCACCTTCGCTAGGTCAGAGCGGTCAATCTGAAACGCATAGGATACGCCCTGGCCTTGGCAACTATCGATAGGCTTTACCAGGTTAAAGTCCCCACGCCCCCGTAGAGGAGTCGTGGTCGAGCGAAGCCAGCTGATCGTAGGCGTTCCGTCCAGGCCGTCCGTAGGAAGAGCGGCTGCTGCGTCGGCGTAAACAGTCCACCCGAGAGTGCCCGTGTCAGCAGAGGAGTTTGAGACGTAATTGATGCCGCCCGCGCCGCCTGAGCCCGTGACGTAAGGAAGGAGGTTCCATGGGGTGACGCCGTCACCGATTTTAAGCTTTACGGTGTCTGACTCAAAGCCTGTTTCACCGCTGAGGAGCGTGGGGTTAGATGCAGACCACTGAGCAGCGGTGCCACGCTTCAGGCGGATTTCGCCGATGCTTGTGCTCATTTGGTCTTCCGCCCATCATAGATCGCAAACCACCAGCTCTGCATAGGCCGTATGATACTTGCGGATAGCGGGATTTTCTACGACTTTAAGCACTTACAGCGCTATGCGCGGTGCATTAGTGTCCCGGGCTACTCTTCTAGCAACGTGCCTATCTAAAAAAATAACCCGGGACGGTCCACTAGGAGTCGTTCAAAAACAGCTATCGTAAATAAGCACTAAGAGGGCAAGCCCTAAGTTTTAGGTGCCCCGGTTTTTTTGCCGTGACCGGGGCGAACACGGTGAGATCTACTTCCTCATTTCACTTCACTACCGTGTGGGATATACCCAACCGAGTAGGCGGTGTCGTTAATCCCAATCGTAACCCAGGGCCCCGGGCTACTTCCAAAATCCAAGAAAAACTGGAATTTGTAAGGATTAACAACATCCCCCACGTTCACCTGAAAAGGCGGTACTTCTTCTGCTTTCAGGACCTTCCGTTGGTTTACTTCAAGAAGACAGTTCTCGGTCATGATGAGGTTCCTTTCTCAAAGAACTCATGCCTGAGAATCTGTCTTTTTTGACTCTTGAGCTTACTCGGAGCGCAGGTCCAGAACTGGGCCGCGGGGCTTAGCGACCTTATACTTATTGATCCAATTCCGAAGGGTTCGCACACTGATCCCCATCAGCTTTGCCGCCTCAGTCCTATTCCCTTTAGTATAAGTCAGCGCCTCCCGAGTCAGTTTCTCGAGCACGCTGTCTACATTGAGTACTTTGAGCGATTGATCGTCCCACATAGTTACGAATCCTCACGGCTTGGGCATGGGCGCAGCCAAGCCATTCTAAACCAGTAACTAAAAAAGACGAATGAAAATCGAAGCCTTAGAAGGTGTAACTCACCACACGCCGAATCGCTCGCTCCTTGGCTCCAGCGTAGAGCTTCACCACCACGCTCTCCCCACCCAGCTCAGCGATCAAATCGGTGACCTCTTTTTTCGTCTCCCGCTCCGCTACCTCAACCTGTCCACCCTCACCCCGGCGGTACAAAAGCACATACACCCCAGAATCCCGCTTCAACTCTTCTTCCATAGTTCCTCCAATTAAAAAAAACGGGGCGCATCCTTACGCCCCGTCTCTTACTTACTCACTTGCCGCAAACTGGATGATGTCATCAACACCATATTTCACGGCCATCGGCTGGTGGCTCGGCACCGGATCCCTGGGCGACCCGCCACTGGGCTTAACTAGCCCCAGACTCTCCAACTTCAGCACCCAGCAATAAACACGAGCTCCCGTAGGCGCAACAATCTGCTTACAGTAGGTCGAGTTCTTGCTGTCCCACGCACCCGTAGGAATATGACCGTCCTCCATCAACTGGCGGGCGATGTGCTGCTTTTGCTGAGTATAGGTGCCCATCTTCTTTACCGACATGTTCACTTCCTGAACAGCCGTCGAAGCATAAACATACACAACATCCGGATCATTCTTACCACGGTAAAACCCAAGGGGCTTAGAGTTCCTATGCTCCAAGGGATCGTGATTAGGCCACCCGGTGATGTGGTACTTTGAGGGGTCCTGCAAAATGTTCTGAAGTTCTTCCAAGAACAAATTGGCACCCTTCTGTGCTTTGACGTTCGTCGTGATCTTCGTCCGGATGATTTCAAGATTTCTGAAGTGAGTCTTACAGAATTCCGTCTTCTTCTGGACCGGGATCACACCCTTCATGACAAGCATATCCATCGTGAGCGCAAATGCCGTCATGTTAAAGGCCAGGTTCTCCGAGATACGATGGCTGTTCTCAGCATCATTGCTTCGCTTGCTCTGATCCTCAAACATCGTAAAGTACTCCCGATACACAGCATGGATCTCCGCAGAGCTCATATTGTAGACAAACTGAATGAGATGCGGCGTAAAGCCCGAATAATCGTGCTTACGCTCCTTGACCCGCTCGCCGCAGTCGATCTGCTTTGAGTTATTGCCGATATCGATCAGAAGCATCCTTGAGATCGCCGATGCCTCTTGAACAGGAAAGTCCTCGCCCGTCGTGGCAATCAAACCACGAATCTTGCTCGAATTTTCCCGCAGTGTCCCGTCCCGCTTCGAAGCCTGCCTTCCTGAGCGGTCATAGGCTGCGTGAATGAAGTTAATCATCTCACGCACGTTACTGTCTGAGATCGCTGCCTTGAAGTCATCGATCGCCAAGAGCGCATGGCGGAAGTTATGCGCCATGAGCAGCTTGCCCTTGCCCGTCGTATTCATCCCCATCAAACTCCCAAAATTTCCGAAGAAATTCTGAGCCATCTCGGCAATGAAACTCTTACCACTACTGTAAGTCCCACTTAGCCAAAGCACAGGGCTTTTATTGAGCGGCAAGTGAGACATGACCGCAGCGGCCATGGCATGAGCAAACGTCGTCATCGTTGCCATGATCGAGTTACACCCGAAGTAGTCCGTGATGATATGCAGCGCCAGATCCTTGAATTGCTCGTCATCGAGAATCTTAAAATCAAGCGCCTTTGAGATATCATCCGAAAACTCAAGGTCATACTCGTTCGTGTTCGGCCTGATCTGGTCCTTGGTAATCACCACCGAGGGACTAATGAAGATGTGCTCTCCCTTAATCTTGTAGTGACCAAAGTCCTTCACCCGCTTCCTCAGCACCTTAGCGTCCTTACTAAAGTAGTTGATGCAGTTGCGGATGTGATCGTAGTTGGACTTGTTGTAGAGCAAGTCGCCGCCCGCCTGTTCCACAAGCGTCCCAAAGAACGACTCACCCGAACGAATCCAGTCCTGGGCACGGATCTTAAAAGTCCGGCCCTTACCCAAGACACCGACCCTGCATTTGAAGTAGCGCTCGTCTACCATCTGCTCAGGACGATCCCCTTCACTCTCATCCACCCCACGGTAAACGACAATCTCTTCTTTGATGTCCACCGTGAAGTTCGTGAGCTCAGTTTCGTGACGCATCCCTTTTGCATCGGTGTAGCTCATCACGTAACGATCGTTCTGAAGAAAGAACGTGTGGTTACCAAAGGTAAAGTGAGGCGTTTCGTCGCACTTTACTTTGTGTTCCTCGTTTCTCACTTCCTGGACGATCCGCTTATCCAAGGCCTTCAACTCTTTGGCCGGAACGTACTTGTTCGCGGTGATGAAGTCTTGAATCTGCTTTTGCTCATCAGGGGCTAGCTTCTTTGCCAGCTTCAAGATCGAGTAGAACTCCTCAGCAAGGTTTGCTGCTTGAGGGATGCTCTCGTCCTTCCGGTGGGCAAAGAGCGTGTTGAGCTCGTCTACGATTTGGTCCAAGGTCATGTAGCCTGAGGCAAAGCGATATGGGCTTGGCTCAGCCCACTCGCTCTCAGGCAACTGATTGGGGTTACTGACCCAGATCCCGTTTTGAAGCTCTGCCGGCGGCATCTTCTTCAGACAGTGATCCTGCTTTCTCGGATGGATTCCGATCTTGCAGATCCCGTGGTCCTGTAGCGCTTTACAAGTCCAAGGTCTCTGACCTGAATCAAGGGCGTACTTGATCTCCTTCTCAGTACGACTCCCCGGCCACCTTTCCCGGATGATGTCAGCTCCGTTCTGGGTACTGACAGCAACGCTGAGTGAGGCAACACGAGCCATGTGCGGCACGCCGTTTTCGTTCGCCGTTTTGTCAAAACGGTAAACCCCGTCTGAATCCTTTTCCCAAAACTGCTTCAGTGACGGGCAGCTTGAGACGACTTTCCAGAAGTCTCCACGCGGTTTAATGGGCGCTTTCTTACCGCCCGATTCCTTGTCAGCACGTGCACGAGTCCCGCTCAGGCTTCGTGACACAGGAGCCTGTAGAATCGTGATCTTATTTTCATCAATCACACGCGACAGCATCTCCGGAGAGATCTCAGTCATGTTTCGAAAATAAGCCCACTGCTCATCAAAGGGGATCGGTGTCTTGTCGTCCTTGACCCAGCAGTTAAAACCCTCTCTGATCTTTGGCTCGATCATAGGGATCTTAATGCCGTTCCCTACCTTGTCTTCGTCAAAGCGGGTTTGCTTTGGGAAGACTTCAGGCAGAGGAATCGAGTCGTTCTCCACGTACCTCTCTAAAAACCCTACCTCATCGTAGATGTAGGTGATCAGGCTCGTAAAGAGGTGAGCTGCGACAGGCTCAGAGAAGAACCAATAGAGGTGATAGCCCTTCTTAGACGACCTTGCGATGTAGCAAGGAAGTCCAAGCTTGAGACTAAAATCCCTGACGGCTTTTGCGTCTTCAAAGTGGCTGCCGTAGTCAAAGTCACAGGCACCGAATTTGATCCCGTCCTTGGTGACAAGGTACAGGATCAAATCCTTTTGACCGGAGATGTGCTTCCAAATCCATTCATCGGTCAGGCGCTGGTACTTCTTATTAGGGCAGTCACTACAGCTTCCCGTGTTCTTTGAGATCTGACACAGGTTTTGGTTACCGAAGTTTCCGCAGTAAGGGCTGAAGGTGGATACCTCTTCGCTCCTTTTCTCTCCGGTGATCTTGTCGGTGACAGTTTTAGAGTACGTATTCTTAACTCCGAAGACGTCTTCTCTCGCCCCGAAGCGCTTTCTAAACAGATCTACTTTCTGCTTCCATACTTCTTGCTGCTTATTGCTTGTAGTCATGAGTTTCCCCTAGTGTTTGGGCACACACGCCCCTCCTAGCCTAAGAAGACTCTTAGGTTAGAATCTCTTAAATTAAGAAGAGATCACTTCATAAAGAAGTGCGAGCGGGTGTGAGGGTATTTGATGCAGTCGCACTCGGTACAGTCACCTGGGGGAGAGTGGAAATTTCACACGCCATGACGGTGCGCTTTTTCTTATTTCCGGCTCTCACCAGGTACTTCTGCCCGGTGTACTGAGAATCAGGATCATTAATTTCGTGCGGGCAGGGAGCCAGCACGACAAGAAGCTCTTCAGTGAGATTCAGTCGGACGATGGTGCCTGACTTAATGATCTCTGCATCCTTCATGTTCTTGGGTTCTGCGATCACTTTGAATTCACACTCCGTGATCGGAGTCTTTGAATTCGTGGCCGTCCTGGCCAAATACTTCTGGCCTGTGATTTCCGGGGGAGGATCCTTGGGCAAGTGTTCACAGGGCATGAGAACCGTAAGCTTCTCACCCGTCAGTGCAATCTCAATGATGGTCCCTGACTTCAAGTGATGTGCGGGTTCTGGAAAAGGACTAAGTGCGTTAAGGGGTTTATTTTTTACCATGTCGTGCCTGTACCTGTTTAATTAGAGTGTTTGTTAGTTCGGATGCGACTTCATCTAGGTTTTGTTCCGAGAAGAGGGCGCTACGATCATGCTGTTTCCCTGCTAGAATATCTAGCAGGTCTTCGTCAATGGTGGGGGATCCGTCTCGGTACCTTGCCAAGCTGTGCAGAATGAAGATAGGGTGTTTTTGCCCCAGTCGTTCGATTCGTTTTGCAGTCTGGTAGTAGTATTCGAAATTGTAGTCGAGCGAAGTAAAGAGCAAGTGACTTGCAGCCGTGAGCGTGATTCCATGAGCAGCAGCTTGCGGCTGAAGAACGATCAGTCGCGCACTTTCTTTCTCTTGAAAATCACGGATCACCTTTGCACGCTCTTCTACAGAAATGTCTCCGTAGATTGCTTTTGCTCCGTGTGACTTCCCGTAGCGATCTAAGATTGCACGGATTTCTTCCTTGAACTGTGCAGCGACTACGAGCTTCTTGTCGCCGAGCTCTTCGATCAGCTCATCTAGATCACCTGTCTTTGGATTACCTGGAACGCGTGCCACCTCTCCGGACTTATTCAGCAAGAATCCGGAAGTGATTTGGCGAAGCTTCATAATCTTCGCTAAAACGTTGGTGGCGCTTACTTCCACGCTCTCCCCACTGACTTCGCCCTTTAGCTCCGTCACCAGATCAATTGCCATCTGGTCGTAGCTACGCTCCTGCTCGGGCGTCATGTAAACGATCCGCCGTAAGTCCGTCCGAGGAGGGAGATCAATACAATCTCGCTGCTCCAGACAAACTCCAACCGACCGCACACGATCCACTAAAGCCCTTCGTTGTTCGTCAGATCGAATGACATGCTTGATGGCTTGCTGCTTGCCACCGGGCGTATTGTAATACCCCACGACCTGAGGAACGAAGTACTCCGTCAAGAAGTCCTTAACCTGGGGCTCGAGCGTCATGCCGCGATCCAGGAAAAAGAACTGTGCCCAGAGATCCACAAACCCGTTTGGATTAGGTGTGCCGCTGAGGATATTTCTGAACTTACAGGATTCAGAAATAGCAACGTGTGCTTGAAAGACCTTACTGTCAGCAGACTTGATCTTGGTACTTTCATCCACCGCGACCCATTCGAAACGATGTGCCTTAAGCACCTCTTCGTAAATTCGAACACCGTCGTGGTTGATAAGAAAGATATCAACGTCTGTGCGAGCAAGCTGGCTTTGAACAAAGAGCTCCCGAGTGTTTTCAGTCTCAAAGCTCCTTGCGACTACAGGACCAAAAGGGATCTCCTCTCCCTCGAGCGTAAGGCCCACCTTCTCGGTGACTTTGCACTTTAGCCACTCTCGAGGATTGTCCATGACTGTGAGAGCGTCCCTAAAGCTACCTGTTCTAAGGTTTCGGTAGCGAACGGACGTCTTCGTTTTAGTCTTGATCGCTTCTTTGGGCCTAGGGCCGTGATCTGCGACCACAGTCTTCTCTTCACCGAGCTTTGCTTTGTTAGACTGAGGGGTCCACAAAAACTCAGAGCGTAGGTGGGTGAACTTCCTAATGTCATCCGCCCAGCTTGTGTGAAGAATGGAAAGGGGTGCTGAGACAAGAATCTTGCCTCGGCTGACCCTTCCCTCCTCAAGTGCAATCTCCATTGCCCTTGCGAGTGACCCAGTCTTCCCCGTCCCGCAATCGCTGAAGATTGAGGAGTAGGGGTTTTTTAAGACCGCACCTACGATCTTCGTTTGGTGCGCATACGGTATGAACTTACCGCTAGGGGCCACAGGGTAGCGTTCGAGTGCCTGAAGTTTAAGAACTTCCTCACGAAAAGCTTTGTACTGATTTAGCTTTTCGCGAAGTTGCTCTAGGTACTCAGCCCCACGAATGACTTCAGGTTTTTCTGCTCCTCGGAAGATCTGTCCGATTCGCCGAAGGTTGTGTGTGCTCAGCGCCATGCGGAACACACCCACCTGGGTTTCGACCACGCTGCCTGTGATTGAGCGTGCAGCGTGCCACCGAGAAGAATCCTTAATACTGAGAATGATACGATTCGGTGTGAGCTCTAGGGTATTCATAAAACCTCACTGGGGTTGAAAGGTGAGTCGCTGAGGGCCTGGGGCCTTATTCATCGACGAGAACCAATCGGCTCGTTTAGCGGATTCTTCAGACATCGCCTGAGCCTTTCTCTTTGGGTTGTAGGCACAGCTTGTGTACTCGCAGTCCTCGCAAGTACGTTTTTGAGCGGTGTCACGAACCTTTGGGGTGTCAGAGAAGAGTCGGCAGTGATTGCACAGGCTCTCGAGAGTTTCTTTTCCCGCCACATAGGTTTGAGCCACCTTCACGCACGCTCCTTTCGGGGAGCGTCCGCCGCAGTGCTCGCATTCAGTGAGGTCAGGGCGATCAAAGATCTCAATCGCAGTCTCCGGACCTGACTTGTCTTGGTAAAGCCAGCCTGAGATCTGGTGAAGATCGGTGTACTCGAGTTGATGTTCTGGATCCCCTACCTTGTTCGCAATGTAATACTGCTTCATGTACGTTGCGGGGGTCTGGGTCAGGTTCAGAACTTCTTTTGAAAGAAGCCAGCGTTTTCCTTCTGCGGTTTTAAGATGAGCCGTTGCGACTCTTGCGACGAACTGACAAAGAAACGCAACATCTCCTGGGCCAAGTACAGGGGGGAGCACGTGAAGCGCTCCGCTTGAGTGGAACTGATCCCAGAGAGCGCGAAGCATGCTTTGGGGAGGGATGGGGAGTTTAGATAGGATCTCTTCTTGTTTCGGATGCAGGTTCTGCATTTGGATTTCCTCGACTGCTTATGGTCTGTTGTGTTTGGAAGAAAGACGGCGTGTGCTTTCCACCAGCGGAAAGAAACGCGTCGTAAGCCTTGGCGATTTCGCCGATGCGAATAGCCATGCTCACTAAATTTCTTATATCCGCAGTCGAGTTGTTTTTTCCCGACACCACTTCGATGAGTGAGAGTGCGTCGTTCATGATCGAATTCGCTTTATGGGTTGGAAGATCCATAAGGAATTTGACGTAATCTTCTTTAGCGGCAAGTTTTTCATGCTGCTCGGTCAAGGTGTAGGGGGGAGTGTAGGTATCTGAGAGCTGCTTTCCCAAGGGGAGGCCGCACGAAGGGCAGGCGGTCGTTTTGGCGATGCTTGTAATGCCTTCTTCGCACCGGGGGCACAAAAAGACGTTTTGGATTTGAATGGACATTTAATTAGCTCCTTCCAAGCCTGCGCCGAAGTGGTCATTTTTTCCTAACGGCATGCTACGGGTTAGGGTATTGTTTTTCAAGAAAAGCGGGAGACACAGCTATGGACGTTCAAAGAGGTTTTAACGCGCAGGGAAGCTTTGGAGTTCCGCAAAATATGGTGCAGCGGCAAGCCCAAGCCCAAGCCCAAGCCCAAGCCCAAGCCCAGGCTCAGGCTCAAGACCCTTCGCTAAAAGTGTCAGACGCTCCCGCAAAACCAGCTCCAGCTGTGACTGAAGCCGCACCACCCGCCCAGGCCGTACAAGCTGACGCTGCTCGGACTGAGGGCGAGGCGGCTAAAGATGAGGTCGAATCACTACGGCGATTCTGGGAAGAACGCCTAAAGATCACTATTACTGAGCGCGACATCCGCGACTATATTTTTAAGGGCCGCTTAGTAAAGGATAACGTCGAGGTCATCCCCGGCTATATGCTGGCCACGTTCCAAAGTCTAAACCCGGAAGAACTCGCAGCCGTTGATCAGAAAATGGCTAGTTTTCGGGAATCCGTAAAGTTCACGACCGACGGATTAAACAATGAGAACGCACTCCAGGTTCTCGCCTACGGATGGCTGAAGTCTGCCGAAGTAGATGAATCAGGTACTAAGCCCTTGAAATCTATGGGTAATACATCTGAAGAGCGATACAAAACGATTACAAAGATCTCTGCTCTCGCGGTACAGGAAGCGATTGAGGCGTGGGACGGCTTTAATATTCTTCTGAAGATCGCCCTTCGAGAGAGGCGCCTTCTAAAAAAGTCGTAAGCTCTTCTGAGACAAAAGCCTTACTGGACTTCCGTCTAAGCGGCCTGGATATCACTGACGGCGACAGTCTTGAGAGGAGCTTACTGATTGATCGCCACCAGGAAAAGCAGGTGCACAGGCATTTGGAGGTCATTGCTATCGTGCAAGCCATCCAGGAAGCGACCAACTCGATCGTGTCCGGCGAGGTGAAATTCACCGTGACCACCGAGAACATTAAAAGACTTCGTGACATCGTGTTCCCGGAACGTGCCGAAGAGGTCGAACAAAAAGCCAAGCGCACCGCGACGCTTCTCGCAAACGAGCTTGAGCGCGGGCCTATTGCGATCCAAGCACTTGACTACGGGACGACGAAGAAAAAGAAGCGCCGCTAAGTCTGTGCTAAAATCGGCGCATGAGCTTCGATCGCGAAATCAACTACCGCGTAAATATTGACGATTCTGGTTTCCAGGCGAAGCTCTCGAATTTAAGGGCCTCTTTGGATTCGACCATTGGCGGCGGTATGGGCGGGGCTCAGCTCGGCGCTCTACTAGCGCCCCAGTCTCAGAACACGATGATGCTGGGCGGTTTAGCAGACTTCGGCTCCCAGATCCGTCCCGTGACCTACACTCCCCCTGCGATCGCTATGCAGCCTCATTTTGGCATGTTTGCGATTAACCAAAGTGCGGGGGCGTCTTTTGCAGGCGCTTTTGGCCCTACCGGAGCAAACCTTTACTACGCACGTGAGCCGATTGGGGGCGCAGTCGGTGGCGCTGTTTTGGGCGGCCTCTTCGCAGGACCCATGGGCGCGATGGCCGGCGCACTTGCGGGCGGTGCCGTAGGGGCTTCTCGAACGGACTTCACAAAAGACATTATCCCGATGCAAGTCTCCATGGCAGAGCACATGGAACTCTCCGCCAGGTCTACGGGAACGCGGATCGGCGATTTAGCTTCTTCACTAAGCCTTGCGTCCGCGAGCACGGGTGTTGGGCTTTTGGCTGCAAGCTTTGGCGATATGATCGGTGGGCGCCTCGGCGGGAAACTCGGTGCATTCGCAGGGGGCTCGATCGCGTCGATGATCCCAGCCAAGTATGCTGCCGAAGTATATGACATGATGGCCAATAACCGCGCCACCCAGGCTGCACTTGAGTCGGGGTCCTTTCGGTTCATCACAGGCGGCAAAGATTTAGATACTTTGACAGGTCGCGGGTTCAGTAGGGACGCGCGACTGAACGTAGCTAACTTCATACAAAAGACGGAGCTCAATGACTTGCGCTTCGGATCTGGAGAGATGAAGCAAATCCTCGAAGCCGGCATGCAGTACGACATGTTCTCAGGAACTGGCGACGTTGAAGGGTTTAAGGCAAAGTTCAAGGGCCTTGTCGATGGCCTGAAAACGATCACGCAAACGCTTCACACCTCACTGAAGGAAGGTATTGAGGTGATGCGTGGTTTTAGGGACATGGGGATTGAAGACGTAGGCAC
>JACCDO010498019.1_pt1 | contig 15672 bp, 13 predicted proteins | sample 7446101 | NCBI WGS metagenome assembly JACCDO01 (sample SAMN15323440, study PRJNA562643) | freshwater metagenome | isolation source: river surface water | place: USA:Blue River Watershed | collected 2017-08-16
GATCCGTGTGCAGGATGGGGTGGACGCGGCATTGGGGCTGCCGTGTTGAATGTGTCCAAATATATCGGTGTGGAAATCAATCACGGACTGAAGGAGGGATATAGGCAAATGGTGGACTTTTTGAAGACGCGGTCTAGCACCCAGATTGATATGCGGTTTCAAGATGCTCACTCTGTGGATTATTCCACGCTGCCGCCATATGACATGGTTTTTACAAGTCCACCTTATTATTTTTTGGAAAAATACCCAAACAACCGGGCATATAAAAACAAGGAGGCAATGAACGAAGAATTTTACGTGCCCTTGTTCAAGAAAACATATGAGTCTTTGCAGCCAAACGGCACATTTATCTTGAACGTTAACAAGGAGATTTATGAGGCGGTGTGTTTACCCTTGTTTGGTGAGGCATTGGAAATTATTCCGTTGAAAAAAAGCAAACGCCAGAATGAGTATGGAGAGAATATATATGTTTGGAGACGATCTTGATACTAAACAAGGTGGCCTCTAATGTCAGAATCTTTTGTTGCAATTTCAGAATAACATAATAATGGATACGTATTATATATAGGTATGTTATTATTCATACATATTCTTACCATAAAATGATCAACCGCATTATCTAAATGCATATTTGATTCAAAATACTTTATAAAATACTCTGCTAATGAATATGAGATTATATAACCATAAGCGCCTCTGTCATGGTTTGCCCAATCTCTGCTATACCAATCAACATTCTTATGCGCAACAATATTTTCTGTAATTGGTATAAATGTTCCTGGTTGCATTTTAAAATCGGGTGTAAATCTTCCGCCGAAATACAATATTTGAGTTGAAGGCGGCATTTCATGAATACAATGCTCTAATTTATTTTTAAAATCATGACAAAAAATCCCATCATCTTCAAATACCATTCCAAAGGGTATTTTATTGGCAACCATATCTTTAAAAATGCGAATGTGAGATATGAAACATCCTTTCTCTCCAGGCATTAAACTGCTAGATAATGTATTGTATATATTTTTTTCATTGTCCAGTTCATTTTCATAATTTGTCCCATCAAACCCATATACAACATGTATTTTTTCTTTTGGAAAAGAACATGTTTTATAAAATTTTTCCAAACGATCTGGACGCCTTTTTAAATTAACGACATATATCTTAATTGTAATTTGTTCCATTATTAGAATACTTATATTATTATTATTTTTAAGTAAACGCGCATATTTTAGACCTTTGCACGTATATATTTTATTGAATAAACAATATAATTATAATTCCAATATTATTATAATTATGTCTCAATTAGCAAAATTTTATAACAAAATATTTGATTATAGCTTAAAAAAAGGAACTCATGTAAGATTCGTGGATATGTTGAAATATAGAAATGTAAAAACAACCGACATGATACCGATTATGACGAAACATATTTACAATGAAATACCGATAAGATTGGCCAAAAGAGTTACTGATTTGAATAGTCTACCATTTGGTCTGTCCAAAAATCACTCTATCAATAAAATTCGTGAGTGGTATTTGCTCTCTTTTGAGGAATTAACATATATTAAAGAGCCGCAGACAAATACAGACATTATTGATTTTAAAAATAAGATTTCCACCATCTATAATCGTCATTCTACCACATTATCTACTATTTCAAAGGGGTTATACGAGTTACAGCTAGAAAATAAAATTAATGATATAGAAGCACCGGTAATCCAAGCATTTTTAAATAAGTTTCACAAAAATAGGACTGAAATACGTATATTATTAGAGCACTACTTATCTTTTTTTGACACGCCCAAAGGTGTAAATTATTATGGGATTATTAATTTGGAATCAAATGTAGAAGATATACTGCATAACACCCTTAATAATATTCAATTAATATGCGATTCAAACGGCATAGATTTGCATTTGAGTAGTATCGTAAAATTAAATGTCCATAACAAAATAATCATACCAACGATTGATCATTATTTGTATTATATTTTATTTGAAATACTAAAAAATAGCGTGGAAGCCGTTAGGTATAAATTAAATCCGTCCATCGGAGTAACTATCAAAGAAATTGATGAAGAATGGTTTCTAATAAAAATACAAGATAATGGCAGTGGAATTCACGAGGATGACATGGACAAGATATGGTATTATAGTTATACAACACATCCCATCAATACAACCGATATCGTTGAACAAACGGATTTTAGTATTAAATCACCTTTATCCGGTTTTGGTTATGGGTTACCCATATCAGAAATCTATATAAATTTTTTCAATTCATCCTCAAATAATATTAAAATTGATAGTAATAATAAAAGAACTAATGTATATATATATTTAAGAAACATCAAGATAGCATGGTTTTAACTATTATTCTTGCAGCTGGTTTGCAATTAAACTCGGATACAAGATTGCCAAGTGTGCTTGACACCATTCATGATAAGCCCCAGATATTTTATCATATTAAACAAGCATTAACTATCAAGTCCACGCATATTCTCATAGTACTTGGTAAATATAGAAATCTCATTGAACCTGTCATTGAAAAGTATTTTTCAGGAATGCGCCAAATAGTTTACATAGAACAAACTGCCAATTGCTATCTTAATACATTGAGAGAACGAGGCACAGGCGACGCGATTAAATCCTGTCTACCCTTTTTGCTAAGTAATAATATTCTTTTTGAAACAAATATTTTAATTATGCATGGAAATGGTCCTTTGTTAAGTCTAAAAACGATAAATAAGATGCTTTGCACACCCAATACCATTTTAGTAGCTGAAGTTAAAAATCCTGCAAATTATGGCAGGATTATTATGAATCCGGATAATACAATGATTGAAAAGATAATAGAGGACAGAGAGTGTACCGCGGAAGAAAGTCGTATTAAATTAATCAATTATGGTGCGTATAATATTCAATTAGGCGTCTTGGCTAAATTTATACCAGATTTGACCAATAGAAATCAGCGCAAAGAATATTATTTGACAGATATTGTGCAAACTGCTGGAAAACATTTCGTAAAAATGACACCTTATATGCTGCCACAAAAAGAAATAAGTGTAACTAATATTTTAATCGATTACTAAATACATATGTATACGGAAACACTTTCACGTTTGAACTTATGGAATAATATAACCAAATATATTATTGTATAATAATGTCAATGAATTACATTTATATGAATGCTTTTTGGTATGGTTTTGATAACAAAACCGATGCAAACCATTATGTTTTTTTTGAAAAAATATTTAAGTTAAGTAAATTAAATAATTTTGAATTTACAAATGATATTTACAAGGCAAATATATTATTTGAATCGGTATTTGGAGAAAGTTTAGTTACATTCAAAAAATGGCATTATACTATTCATTTTTCTGGTGAACCTTTTAAAAATAAAACATCTAACTATTCTGTTGTGTTGGATTCTGAAAACAATATTAGTGAACCGACACAATTTAACATAGTAGATGTGCCTTTGTCTGTATATTATGTTCACAACAATAATTTTATTGAAAGATTAATTTCAAGACCACGTATTAATAAAATACCGAGTGAATTTTGTTGTTTTATTGTATCAAATCCAAAATGTCATGCTCGTAACAGAATGTTTGAAATGTTAAATAATTACAAAAAGATTCATTCTTATGGAAAAGCTATGAATAACATGGGCTATAATATAGAATATAATTATTGGACAGAGGAATATTTTAATTTTATTGGAAAATATAAATTTATAATTTGTTTTGAGAACACAAAAAAAGGAACTTATATAACAGAAAAAATAATAAATCCATATTTAGCAAGAATTGTACCTATTTATTGGGGTACCCATCATGTTAAAAACGTAATTAATACTGAATCTATGTTATTTTTAGAAGATGAGACAGATGAATCTTATATCAAGCTAATAAATCAAATTATTGAGCTTGATACGAATGATGAAAAATACTTGGAATTTATAAATAAACCAACTTTAACTAGCTTCAATTTGGAATATTGGAACAAACATTATACGATTGAAAATATAGCAAAAAAGATAGATCATATTATAGGATAAATGTTCAAAGGTGTAAATATATTTACATCGATATCTTTTATGATATACATCATAAAATATATATTATCGCTTAAGACGCGTATTTGTATTGGGATGATATCCGCCTCCTTTGATGCGTGTATAATGTTGTGGAAAAATATTGACGGGTTGCTGTCTATGGTGGTGTTGTAAATAGGGAGATGGACGTGTATGTGGTGGATGTGGTGTTTGTGGCAATGGCGGCGTCTGCACAGGTCGTCTATTAGCATTTGCGGCAGCAGCCATTATTTCTTTTCTTTCTTGTGTGGTTGGATAATAAGATATGTTTGCCCAATTTTCTGTTGTTGTATTTACATCTGTGGTTTGCTTTCTTGGGTCGGGATTTGTGATTTTATCGATTGGTTCTCGTATGTCGTATGTATAATATTCGTCGTCTTCAAAATGGGTCTCTGACAAAAAATTCTTAATGTTAATGTACCAATAATTGTTAGCTACACTTTGATATATGTTATCTTTTTCGTTGATGGATGTGCGGTCAATAGTATATTGCAATTTATGAATAGAACGAAGCCCCGTATTTCCAGTATCGGTTTGTAATTTATGCGGGTCTTTTTTATTAATGATTCGGTCCATTCCATCAAAAAGTTGCAGAATTTCGGGGCTGCCAATCTTATAAAAGTGGCTGCGGTCAATCAAGAAATTCGCCTGCAAGCATCGTTTTTGAAGACATGAATCTTCTAATCCCCACGACCAAAAATTGGGATAACCATTGACTTGTTCAAAATCGCCGCCCTTGATTACTACGATGCCTCCAAGGGAATGTTCAAATCCGTAGTAATGCTTTACAATTCCCGGAGTCGTGTCATACTCAAAGATCCGGTTAAATGGAATAGTGTCTAAATCATTGAATATAAATGTAATGTTTTTGTAATCATTGGGGTATTTCTCCTTCATGGCTAGAAATCCAATATTTTTGACTCCTCCGCGGTTGAAACTTCGGGTATCAGCCTGGTGCGAGAAGTAGACTTCGTATTCTGTCATATATTCCAGTAAAAATTGCATGTATTTACAAAAAAAGAATTTCTGTTCCGGTCTATTACGATATGGAACAATAAATATACGTTTAGGAATAGAAGTCATATGTTATATGTTTATTTTAATAGTAAATATTTAACTCATAGCAGCAGGCAAATCTATAGTGTTTCTTATAATGTATATTTTTTCAAAATGACCGCAGGGATTAGGTCGTCCTTCATCTTCTCCAACTTTTTAAAGCATTTGTTAATGGTGACCTCACTGGTCTCGCTGACATTTTTTATTTCTAGTTTCGTAATATTTAATTTGAACACCTGCGCAATGAAATAGACGACGCCCGCGGCAATGGAATGAGGCGTGTTTTCCGGCATCAAATTCTGTTTTTCAATTTTCATGGAGATAAACGTGCAGACCTTGGTGAGCTCGCTATTAATATTCAACTTGCTACAGAAACGCTCAATAAATGCCTCGGGTTTGGTTCGTCCTAAACTAGTCTTTTCCTGACTATTCATATCTTTTTCAATATCATTAATAATCGTCTGGGCGTTTTTGCAACCCTTGGTCGCACTCGTCACGTCCAAATGAAATATATTTGCAATTTCCTTGGCAGTTCGCGGAAAATTATTCACCCTGCACGCAATATAAATGGAAGACGCCAATATTCCATCACGATTATCCCCACGAAATGTCATTTTATACTCGGAAATCTTCTTATGATAGCGCATGGCATCATCAATAATCATCTTGGGCATGCCCGCGTTTTGAGCCATGGTGGTAATGATTTGAAATTCATCGTATTGGGATTTCTCCTTGTACGGCATGGATTGCCATTCATTATACCGACGAATCTTGCGCATCTCATAACTGGAACCGCCTTGGCATAATACTTTGCACCCAAAAGAGGATTCACGCAATAATGGATTAATTGGCATACCGCATCGTGTAGGGTCGCTGTTCTGATTATCATCTGCGCCGTAAAACCGCCATTCAGCACCCTGGTCCACAAGATCTTTGTAGATAATGCCGCATTTTCGGTTGATACACGTCAAGAAGCCTTCGTCGGAAAACGCCAGGTTACTATTACACCGCTCACAGGTTTCCCTATTTCCGCATTCCCTGAAAATACATTCCAAGGGCGCGCTCTTGTCTGGATTGGATACCTCTGTTTCAAATATATTCCATAGTTCCGCTTTATTATTTGAATTTTGTTTATGTTTTTTACTACGTTCTGTCATTCTTTTGTATTAAACAATATAATTATAAACAAATTCAATTTTATTAAATAATAATCCACGGAGCACACTATTCTTTCTAAATAGTTTTATCAAATGAATTCTTTGCAACAGGTTTCCTATTTTATTATCTAATGATACAATATGGGAAATACCACCAGTCAATCTAAATCAAACTTGTCAGAAAGTAAATCTTTTGGATATATTATTGACTATATTGCAACTCAATATATATTAACGGCGGATTTCAAAAGTTTGACTAAACTATATGATGCGAACTATTGCAATAATCTCGTCGTTTTAACTGCTGATATAATTGACAAAAATTTCAACGATTTAGAAATCACGTATTTAGCGCAAAGAGTAAAAAACAAACAAGTGGTTGATATTGAAACGAAGGATAATGTGATATTTTTTGATAAATCCAATACGAACAAGCTGGATGTGGGCACAAAGCTAAAAAAGAAACGAATATGTGAAGGTATCGCCAAATTTTACGTGAAGATTGCACACGTTTTTGCTGCGATAGTCACGACAATTAACCCAGTATACAGATATAAGGACAATGAAGGCAATGTAATTTATCGTCCTTTGGCGGAAAAAGATCAAATTCCCGTGAATGCAAGGGACCGGACTCTTTCCAAGATGGGTCTATGCTATGAGCGTATTGATGCGCTAAAATACGGGCAAGACTATGCAAATATACCCGCAGACGGAATGATTAATGTGCATCCTAAAATCTGTAGTATGAATGCAAACAAGCCGACCCTTCAAGATGAGCCCGGTATTCCAGAATTATATTCCTTGTATTTGGATAAATACGATTATAAAACGGGGCAATTTACAGATATGCAAGATAACACACGACGTGAATACGAGGCCGACTTGATTCGTTTTTACAAAGCGTTTACCGGGAATGAGAATGGGTCAGCAACGCCACTAACACGCTTCAGCGATATTAAACTGAAAGACTATCAGCGTCTTCCACCATGTCAAGGTCCAGGGTCTCCCTTTAAAAAGGGCGTAGTGGGATCGCTAAAGGATAAATTATTCCAAGATTATGCACTTACCTTGCAGAAAATGGTCCGTAAATCTAACCAGGTTCAACTTGATTTATTAAAGGTCATTAATAGTATTTTTATATATGATTTGGATCCAAAAACAGACAAAAAGCTGATTCGTGTCAGTCCGGAATTGACAGAGGACAAACTTCAAACATTAGTGGAAAGTACGCGTAAAATTATTATTGACTATTATGTCTCATGTGAGACTGATTTCACAACGGGTGTAAAGTTGTATGAAGCAATCGTGGAAACACAAATTAGAATAACGACGGAATCTCAAATCAGATCCATGGAAGAGACCAAGAGAGAAATGATTCATAGCATTGCAACACATGTCACACCAATTCAGTCAGCATAATGAGTTGTTGCTTATACAGCGTATAACGTTTGAAATATATATAAAATGTTATATATATTTTTATTCAATATTATCTAAGGATAATACCAATGATATCACTTAATGGTGACGGCGGCGGTGGGAACGGCGGTGGCGGCGTCCTCCAGCTTGTGCCTGTCCTTGTCCTTGTCCCTGTCCCTGTCCCTGTCCTTGTCCCTGAGCCTGGGCCTGAGCCTGAGCTTGGGCCTGAGCGGCGGATGCAACAGCAGCCCTCAAAGCCTTGGCCAACTTGGGCATGTGCTTAAGGGTAACCTTGTTGATCTTTTTAGCGGACATCTTTCCGCGCATCATTCTACGTGAGTGTCTTCGACGAGTTGCCATCTTATACATATACTTGACAAAAAAAAATAACGAAATAGGAATTATTTTAAAAAAATTTCAAAATAATTCTAAAGAACCATTATTTCAATTTTTGCATGTATCAATTAAAACAAATTCAAAAAATATTTTATTTTTCCTAAATTTTTAGAACGTTGAATTACCAAATAGTATCCTTATTCGGCCAGTACATTTTATCCCCCTTTTTAATATTGTATAAACTACAAAATAATTCTAAACGTGATAAACTACAATTGACACGGAATTGTTCCATAGGATGAGGATTGGTCTTCAATTGAATTGCAAATGCACGCCTCTTAACCTTTTGTCGGCCTTGCAATGCAATATAAACATAAAAGGCGTGGAAAGATAAAGCCCGAATTGGAACTGGATCGTCATTCCTATCTTGGAAATCCCTTAAGTATTCCGTACAAATTGCTAGACCGGATATATCTGCTAAATCTTCGCCGCTTCCAATAGCCGCATCGAACTTTACCCCGTCATATGCCGCAAATGTTTCGTACTGCTTAATTACATCTTGTACCTTTTTATTAAAAATTTTACGATCATGTGGTGTCCACCATGATTTTTTGTTTCCAAGATAGTCATAGTTACTACCAGTCGTATCTAAAGAATGCGACAATTCGTGTCCCAACGCGTATCCAATATGTGCTAAATTATATTCTATACCGCGTTCTTCTAAATCGATAAAGGGCTTTTGTAAATACGCTAAAGGAATAAAGATACTATTTTGAGGCGCAAAATAAAAGCAATTTACTATATATGCTTGTTTGCCGGACATTTTAAACGTTTGCCAGTTGAATGTGGGAATATCAATCACGGGCTTACCATCATACGTTACTGCCTTTTCAACACGCCAGTTAGCAATCTTAATCATATTACCCCATGCATCATCTTCCTTGTAATCTAATAACGGATCCTCACGCAATCCACTAGGTGACCCAATGATTAATTTCATATAATCGAATTTTTTTAGAGCGGTAGCTTTGGTAGAAGGAGACAACCATTTATTACGCTTAATAATGCGTATAAACACACGCTTCAAATCGTCTCCTAAATTTTGAACATAATCAATAATGGTTTGATTTCTATTTTTTTCCATATACATATCTGTAAGCAAGGTATTAAATGTAGCAGAAAGACCAAATATCGGGTATATTTCCGATGGGAATATACTATCTTGCCCCCCTACAAAATTCTCAAAGAACTCGTAATAAATTTTACGCCATTCCTTATCAAAACGGATTAGTTGCTTCAAGTGAATATAAATCCAGTAGGTTCTCCATTTGGGCGTCTTCCAATTTGCAGACAATGTTGCACTGGCAATGGTCAAATAATTCAATCCTGTAGAAACAAACCACTCAGGCGTCTTCTTGAAACCCAGTTGTTTACAAAAGGCTTCCCAATCAAACCCATATTTGCTCAATGCTTCTTTTCCCTTTACCACATTATAAAATTCAGTCGAGTCATACTTTATTTGTTTATATGTGTAAAATCCTAGAATTTCTTTTTCTACCTCAACGACATCTAAAGGTTCTAGGCCATGGTTTGCACCCAAACACGCAGTGAACACCTTATCAATAAAATCAAGGAAACGGCTCATAATACGCCTCTTATATTTTGTCGTTGCAACATCATCTTCTGGATACGTATAATACAAGGAATAATCGTACAAGGATACCTGTCCCGGGCTAATGGTGTTTCTAAATGTTGATGAATCTTTCAAATCAGAGGTAACATTCCAAAAAATGGGACTCGACCAAGAAACAATTTCATTCTTGTTTACTTCTGCTAAAAATACCCACAAATTATTTTGTGCTATTAAATCGTCGATATCCGTGATGGTCTTTTTCACGTGGTATACTGCAGTACTTCTATCTAAACGCAGACACGATTGATAAATGTTATTCACCGCTTCTCCTTTTTTCGTATGTTTATTTTGTTTAATATATTCCTTAACCATGTCGATGACTTCATAATAGACCTTCTCTTGGACAATACGAAAGTTATCGACTTGGACAAAGAATTTCTTCTTCACATCTTTATCTTGTTCCTTGAGCCACTGGTAATTAATATAATTATAGTAATCACTTCTAGCCGTGAGTTTAGAGGGTGAGAAAGGAGTATTCAACAACTTGACCAATTTATTTTGAGAATTCAAGTTGGCCTTATCCGGTGTGTAATATTTGGAGCTTTCATATTCATCCTCGATTGATTTGAATCCAACCTTGACCTCTTCCTTGCATGAACAATTTTTGATGGTTTTAGTTGTTTTGTTGCGGTTTTTACGAGTATTTTTTCCCATATATAATACACACAAATTTATCCAGTGGTGTTTTTATAATTTGTAAAATAAATATACACATAATAATTATTTTACACAAAAATTACTTACCAAATTGCCTCAATATCCTCCCAATACATTTTATCCTTTTTGTCTATACCATGTATTTCTTTGAATAAAGATAGACGTGATAAAGGCACATTTACACGATATTTATCTATAGGATGTGGATTCTTTTTTAATTGAAACTTCAAAGCCTTTTTAGTTAATTGTTGTCTCATTTGCATGGCGTAGTAGAAGAAAAATGAACGGAACGATAGCATTCTCACCGGCACTATGTCTTGATGAACTTCTTGGAAATCCCTCAAGTATTCTTCACAAATGGCTAGCGATGTTATATCTGCAATATCTTCTCCTAGGGTACCTTCTATATCAAACTTGATGTTATCATAGGCGGCAAAGGTCTCATAATGTTTTAAAATATTTGCTTCTTTCTTTAGATATCTACTTTTATCTTTTGATGTCCACCAATCTTTCAAATTGCCTTTTTCATCATATTGACTTCCAATGTTGTCTAAACTATGGGCCATTTCATGACATATAGTAAATCCAATAAATGCCAAATTATATTCTATACCGCGTTCATTAAGGTCTACAAAGGGTGCCTGCATATATGCTGACGGAATAAAAATGGAATTCTCCGTTGGATTATAATAGGCGTTTACAACATAGGCTTGCTTAGATATAAATTTGGGCGGTGTTTCAAACCAGTCTATCACAGGTATATCTATTAATGGTTTACCCTCCAACTTGATTAACTCATCAAAACGCCAACTAGTGCATTTGACTATATTTTCCCATAAATCATTTGGATTATAATCTATAATTGGGTCAGGCCTCATTCCTTTTGGTTTGCCAATAATAAATTTAATTGTATTCAACTTTCGTAATGCATGCGCCTTTGTTTTTGGTTCAAGCCATTTGTTACGTTTGATTCTTCGTATAAAAACAGAATGCAAGTCATGAGTCATGGCCTCTACATACTTTTCATTTTCCTCAATATTATATCTTTCAATATATTGATTTGTTAAAAAGGTGTTATATGCTAATCCCAATGCAAAAATCGCGTATAATTGTTTCGGCATATCCGAACGCTCACCTTTCACATATTCATCGTTGAATTTATAATAAACTTCGCGTGGTTTTATACTCCATCTTGCAATTTGACGAATAAATATGTAAACAAAATATGTTCTCCATTCAAGATTCGTCCATTCCTCGAGTAGCATATCTGAACAGCATTTGAGATAATTCATACTACCTGTGATAAAAAAATTCGGCGTTGTTTTGAATCCCATTGCCTTGCTAAATTCTACCCAATTAAAATTGCACTCATTCATTGCCTTTTCAGGGGTAACTCTGTTATAATAATCAGAACTTTCTTTCAAGCCTTCACATCCCATTGCATTCAATATTTTAGATTCTATATCAAATACATGTGTTGGTTTAAATCCATGGTTTTTACCAAAAAATATGGTGAATAAGTCATTTAAATATTTGAAATAAACTCGTTTGAAATTCTTTTTATATTTTACCTCAGTACCATCATCAAAATAAATTGTCAAATCTGTCAACGTTAGCTTGGGTGGCTGAATGTAGCACCGATAAATTTCGGCGTTCTTGCTGTCTCCTGTGAGATTAAATACAAACGGGGATCCCCATGCATAAACTTCATTACGATTAATTGTTCCTAAAAATTGCCACAAGTTAGCTTTATTTTGCATCATGTTATTCATCATGTCTACATATTCTGTGGCATATTTCACGCATTGTTGTACAGACACATGTTTACGGGCAGATTCGTATAATGCTCTTATTTGTTCTGCCTCTTTAGTATGCGTTGTTTTAAGATAATCTTGTGTAAGCTCTATTAATTCATTATAGACTTTGAACTGAGTTACACGGAAGTTATCCACTTGCACAATATATCTCTCCTCAACAGTTAATTTATTATGTTTTAACCAAGTATAATTTACATGATCATAAAAATCGTCTTCGATTCGGGTTGTGTTAGGTGCATAAGGTTTATTAAATATGCCCTTTAAATATTTTTCCACGTTGGAATGATACTTTGCAACTTTATAGGCGCTAGATTTCACGTAATCATCCTCAAAGCTCTTAAACGTATGTAAAGGTTTTTTACAATATAACTGCAGTTGATTGTCGGTAAAACAACGCACCTTCGATCGGCGGTTTGCTTTAATAGTTAGGCTAGGATGCTTGGCTATAGATTTTACTCTTGGATCCTCTTTTAACTTGCGTGTTGATTTATTATTATTATTATTATTATTATTATTATTATTATTATGAGTTTTTCTGGTTTTATTCATATTCATATAGTATAGGAATATTTTATTTCATGGATCAATTTATGATAATTTGCCATCTAAACTATCCAACAAGTCATCATTATAAATAAGTTTTCCAGATGGTTTGTATGTTTTGACAGAAGTATAATTCTTTTTCGGTGCGGCTCCAGATGCGGAGGCCGATGTGGATACAGACGTGGCTGCATTTGTAGATTGTGTAATCATATGTGTCATGTTTGGATGTTTTTCAGTATCTGTATTCTCAATTTTCTTACCAAATTCGTCCACAACTATACCGGTCTTCTTCTTCAATTCATTTCGTACATAGGATGGAACCCATTCTTTCCAGCATATGAATAATGTATTTGGATGAATATACCGGACTGCAAATCCATTGTCATGTAATTTACCTACTAAATAAGCAATACAAGCACCTTGGTCGTATTTGGGCACACCTATGATAATTTCAGGCACAACAAACCAACAGAATTGTTCGTCCATTTTCTGTCGGCTAATGGTTCTAATTTTCACATGAATACGATTCAATATTTTATTGTAAAGTGTCAGTTGGTTTAAATCATGTTGCCTCTTTTTTTCATATAATTCGTCAATACTAATCTTCTCTGAGAAATTGTCAAAGTTCTCTAATGTGAATATATTTGTCATTTGTGTTCAATACAGAAAAAAAATATCTGTAAATACAATAATATTTATCATGACAATTAAACATTTGGTCATCTCTGGCGGAGGTCCCACCCTATTTCGTACATTAGGCGCGTTGCAGCATTTACAAGAGGCCGCATTTTGGAAGTTAGAGGATATTGAAAGTATGTACGGCACAAGTGCAGGCGCGATCGTCGCGGTTATTTTATGCTTGCGTTACGAGTGGGATACGCTAAATACTTATTTTTTGGACCGCCCGTGGCATGAGGCCTTTCCTATTAATGCAAGCACTATTTTCGACGCTTTTACCAAAAAAGGAATCTTTGATAGAATCTTCCTTGAAAAGGCGTTCAAGCCCTTGTTTAATGCTAAAGATATTTCAATGGAGATTACCATGCAAGAATTTTATGAATATTCCAAGATAGAAATACACATATATTCCTTTGAATTACATGAATTCAAACCTGTGGATATTTCGTACAAAACACATCCGGATTTACCCTTGTTGACGGCTCTGCAAATGACCAGCGCCATACCGATAGTGTTTGCGCCCAAATGTATGGATGGCAAATGTTATCTAGACGGCGGTATTTCTGTGAATTATCCGTTGAATAGTTGCATTGACGCTGGAAATAACAAGGATGAAATACTCGGCTTTAAAAACAAATATGAGGATGTCAATGAGACGGAAGAGGCGTATAATATAGACGCGGATTCAAATATGTTGGATTATATAAGCACGTTTTTGCACAAGTTGATATTCAATATGAACACTGAGCATCATCAGCAGACTATCCCACATGAGGTGGCTTATAACACGAAATATTTATCCTTGTCTTATTTGCAGTCTGTATTGTCGTCGCGTGATATTAGATGTGAGCTGATGGCAAGTGGCAAGGCTGCTGCGGAATCATTTTTACTGAAGAAGACATCCTTGCCGCTGCACGACGCCGTTGTGTAATTCATTTTGTTTGATGTTATAACCATCAAACAAAATCCAAAATCCAAAATTCCGTGCCTCCTAAATCCTTCTAGATTTCTTGTGCACCCTACGAGACTTACGTGCCTTTTTACTCTTGCGCCCTTTTCTTGTTCGGCGTTTTTTTCCGCCCATATATTGATCAGCTTTAGATTTGGCTCTTAAATACACGGGATTGGTTCTAACAAAAGAATGGATCGGCTCGGCACCATATGCTAATAGATATTCCACCAACTCTTCATCTTGTGCATCCAATACCGCCGCATCCAATGCATTTTGCCGTATACTACGATCCGGGGATGCCAATTCCTCATTAATTCTCACATCCGGGTTGGACAATAATAATTCTACGATATCCATGTTATTATTTTTACACGCCAGTATAAGAGGCGTCATTACATTGTACTTTCCATTTACATCCGCGCCACCCGCAATAGCTGCTTTGGCATTTGCTACATTATTTTCCTCCGCGGCAATCAGCAAGTCCATCGTTGGGTCCATAGAACTAGAATGGTCGGTCCCGCCGCCTCTAGAACACTTTTTTGTATATCGACGCGCCATATTTATATATTTATATGCAGATTTTATTTGTGTCCCCTAAAAATATAGTATGTGGTAATTATATGTCAAAACGACGCAAAACTATCAAAAAAATGCGTATACGAAAAAAATTAAAATATAGAAGGACCAGGACAAGGACCAGGACAAGGACCAGAACAAGAACCATGAAACAAAGAGCAGGTAATACCGAATTGATATCCAAGATACAATATTACAACCAAAATCATATTGAACCTAATCTAGATGTAATAAAACAAATGATAGATAACATGACCTTGGATGAAATCAACGCCAAGAATAAGATTGGTCAAAATACCGCACTGATAGTAGCTTCGCGTTGTGGTTTTGATAAAATAGTGGATTTGTTGATAAAAAAAGGCGCCAATTTGAAATTACGAAATGAACAAGGACAAACTGCGTTAGATTGGGCCGTCGCAATGAGACGTAGAGATGTAATCGAATTATTATTAGATGCGGGTGCTGGACCCATTGACAATGTCATGACAGAAGAGGAATACAAGCAATGCAGTACATATTCTCGTGAATTGGACAAAGTAATAGATCCGTTGACTGGACTTGATGTAGAGAGAAAATATGCTCTTTGTATACCAGGCACCCATGAGTGCTATCATGAATATACTATCCGCCGCATATTAAAGAATTTTGATAAATACAAGGACCGATATCCATTCAATCAAATC
>JACCDO012127340.1_pt1 | contig 15671 bp, 18 predicted proteins | sample 7446101 | NCBI WGS metagenome assembly JACCDO01 (sample SAMN15323440, study PRJNA562643) | freshwater metagenome | isolation source: river surface water | place: USA:Blue River Watershed | collected 2017-08-16
CTCTGAGACTCGGTTTTCAACTTTCAAAGAAAGTTGAACTCACTACGTTCGGATTTTGCAAAGCAAAATCTAAATGAAAAAATAAATTTAATTCAAGTATCATATATCAAAATGTTCAAGTGTATCGAAGACGAAGAAATTATATATATGCAACCTAAAAAAGTCCAAATAGAGATTATCGACGATGAAGACATCCCTATGACTCTAAAAAAAAAGGTTAAATGTGTTATTCCTGGATGTAAAAACGTAGGTAGTCAAAAGTATAATTTTTGTATAAAGCATTCAACACAATATAAGTTTGAAAAACCTGATGAATGTTGTGTTTGTTTGGAAGATTTAAAAGATGAAAAATACCCTCTTAGAGATTGTGGTCATTGGGTTCATCATAAGTGTGTTGTAATGACAGGTAAAGAAGAGTGTCCTTGTTGTAGAGCAAAAGTAACATTAAACAAAGAACAGCAAAAAGAGTTAAACGCTATTAAAAATAAGAATAAAAAAGAACAATTAGAAGAAGAACAGCGTGAAATAAGAAGAGAAATGGAACTTGAAAGAAGTCTTATAAGTAGAAGAACACAATGGATTGATAACAGAGATTCTACAGATTTCTTTAGAGGAGGAAATAGAACTCGTGAAAGAATTCAAAGATACTTAGAATCAGACGAGAGATTAGCAACAGTTACTCATTTACAAGATCTTATGGTATCACAAGACGAAGAAACAAGAAATGATGCTACAGTTCTTTTTGAGATGCAAAATATGTTAACAAGATTAAATAATACCGAACTACGTGTAAGTAGAAGAATGCTAAATATATTTATGGGAATTACAGGTGTAGTAGAAGGAGAAATAAGAGGCATTGTAACAGATGAAATTTTAGGGTAAGTTTACTCCTTGAGTTTTCTCAAGCCGGATTAGAGATTATTTATTTTTACGTTCCTATTAGGGAACATAAAAATAACTTTTTTTAATAATACATATGATATACTTTTATACCACCAATAATTCCTATTACAAAACCTCCTATAACAGCAACAGACTTAAACAAGGTATTATAAGGATTTTCATTTTCTAAACATTTCCAATTATAAAAATTATAAGGACCTTTCAAACAGCGTTTTATACGTTTCATTCTTGGATTTCCGCTTTCAAGGTCTTCATCTTCGTCGAAAGATGAGTCTTCTTCTGGTATAACTTCTTCAGCTATAGGATATTCTACGGTTTTGGTTTTAATAATAAGGGGTCTATTCTCCTCTTGATATCTATTAACTATTTTTTCTAACTTTTCCATTGTTTATAATAATAGTAAGATAATCTTTTAAATTATATTAACATCTTCTTTTCAAGAATAATTCCTTTCTCGTTAATTACCCATACTTCCATTTTATATCCTGCTTCTTTAGAAGCTTGTAAAGTCTTTTCTATTTTTTCTTTTCCTAAAGAATATGTTCTTAAACTTTTAACCTCTACAATAAGGTTATCTTTAGGAATATAAAAATCAACAAAATATCTATGATTTTTACCTTTAGAATCAACCCACCAAATTTCAGGAACATTTTTTCTTGAGTTAATTATTTCTTCTTCTTTATAAGTCTCTAATAATAGTTTATAAGCTTGAGGTTCATAACCTTGAAATTTTAATATCTTACCAGAAGGAGTAATTAATTCTTTATTTTTATATCCATTTTGTAAAGATCTATCAGATATATTAGAATTTTGAGAAGGATGTTCCACCCCATATTTTTCTATGTTTGTAGCCTTTATTTTATCTTTAATTTCTTCTGATTGAAAAGCATATTCAACACCATATTTTTGTAAAATTGTTTCTTTTGATTTATCTCTAACTTCTTTTGATTGTAAAGCATATTCAACCCCGTATTTTTTTAAATTTGTGGCTTTTGATTTATCCTTAACTTCTAACGATTGTAATACATGCTCTACTCCATATTTTTTTAAATTTGTAGACTTTAATTTATCTCTAAATTCTTTTAATTGTAAAACATTATCTACTCCATATTTATCTATAATTGTAGCTTTAACTTTATCTCTAACTTCTTTAATTTGAGTAACATGTTCTACTCCATATTTTTGTAAAATTGTGGCTTTTATTTTATCTTTAATTTCTTTAGATTGAGATACATGTTTTACTCCATATTTTTTTAAAGTAGTAGCTTTAATTTTATCTCTAACTTCTTTAGATTGTAAATTACATTCTACACCATAGTTTTTTAAAGTAGTAGCTTTAACTTTATCTCTAACTTCTTTAGATTGTAAACTGCACTCTACTCCATATTTTTTTAAATTAGTAGATTTTACTTTATCATATCTAAGTTTATTAGTACAGTCCTTGCAAAAAGCTCCAAAATTATGTATTGAATCTAAACGTTTTTCCCCTTCTTTTTTGCAGCTACAAATAAATTTAATTCTTGTCTTCTTTGTTAATTTTTGATATTCTCTTTCTAAAGTTGAATTGTCTCTTTTAATACATTTATCCAGTAGTTCTTTATTATATCTAATTCTTATACTCATTTTATTAATATAAAATAAATACTTTAAATCTAAAATAATATTATAAGCTTATATTATTAGGAACATTACATTCCATTATAACGTTATCGCTTAGCCATCTTTTAAGGTGTTTTTTATGTATATGAAGGTTATATACATTATACCATTTTTCTTTATTTGAACTTATTTTTAACCTAAAAAGACCTTCAATTTTTTCCCATTTTAACCACATTTTATCTATTCTATATGAACAGTGAGGATTAATAAATTGTTCTGTATTTCCTGGATTATGAAGAGTATCAATTCCCCCCAAAAATTGCCCTAAAGCTGCTGGATCAAAGACGCCGTAAAATACACTGGTATATTTCTTTAATCTATTTTCATCTATAACAGGAATTCCTTCTTGTGGTATTAAACTATATTTATATTCTGGAGGTATAACAGGCCATGTATCAATATAATTGCTTAATCTTTGAAATCTCATAATAACTTCCATTTCTGCCTGATTATAAGAATGATAAGCTAAGTAATTATTCATTAATTTTAATGATTCAACGTTATTTATAAAGCAAGTTCCTGCTATGACTCTTGTTTCATTATCAGAAGGAATTAATATCTTATTTATATCTTTACACTTTTCTAATATTTCTTCTACTTTAAAGTATATCATATTATCTATTTCAAGATGAAAAATATTTTGTAAGTTATGTTTTCTCATACATTCTTCAACTATAAAGAAACGTTCAGCAGCCCATTTCCAAAATGAATTCATAGACATGTTAGTATATCTTTGAATAAAAGTTTTGTGATCTTCAGTCATCTTTAAATCTTCTACGTAAACAATATCTACATTGAACTCTTTAATAAGATCTAAGAAAGGTTTATTTTGTTCATCGTTATTAATACATAAATATACTTTACTTATAGGGTTCCATAATCTAATTTGTTTTACACATTCATATATATAGTCTCTTAATACACCTAAATATACAAGAACAAATGCACCTTCATTAACATTATAAGAGTTTATTTTAGTTTTCCACCAATTTAAATCAAGAGCATGGTGTCTATTACCTTTAAATGCAGACATTAATTTCTTAGTTTCTTCTTGTAAAAAATCCAAGGTAATATTATCCCACCCTCTGTCTCCTATTAAAATAATAGGTAAACCCATATTCTTAAAAGCTCTTGCATTTACGCTATCATCACAAATTGCAATACTTCCTGCATACATTACTTCCCATAAACGATGACAATCTACACCATTTCCTTTTGGTGATGCTACCCATTTATAACCACTCATTTCTTCTAAATATACAGGGTGAGGTCTGTTTGAAGGCATCATATCTGATAACTCATTATTTCTTAAAGATTTAACAACACCACTTCTATGGGCATAATTTGTTCCTTCACTTACATTAACATAAATTCTATCTTTTTTATTAGTAAATGATTTAGCAACTCTCATAACGTGTTCTATAGAAGAACGTTGACCGTGATGCCACATACTGTTTGCTATACCAATAGGTAATGCGGTTAATTTAGGGTGTTCTATAAATGTATTTTGAGAAAACATATGAATGAGTTTGTTGTCGTTTAATAAAGGTAAATGAGATTCATTAATAGAATGGTCTGAATTGTGAGTCATTAATACAAAACTATTAGTCATTTTAGGGAGTAATTCTGAAATAAATCTATCAAGAATATGGGTATAAACAAAGATAGATTTACTATTATTTAATTTTTCAATCATACTTTCATTCATACCATCTAAATAAACTTTGTTAACCGTTTTTGGTAGAGAAGTATGAAAGCCTTCAATTTCTCTTGTAATAACAGTAGTTTCACATAACATTTGGAAAGCTTCGCCGGAGATCATATTTAAATCCTTAATTTTTTTAGGACGAGGTTGTCTATTAGCTCTCCAAGCATGTAAAGCAGCATAAGCAATATCTGTATTAACAAAATTTTGAAGAACATACCAAACAGGAGCTCCTGTATCTTCGAATTTTAATTTTCTTGGAATAACTTTTTCTTTATGATATTGAAGCATATAATTTATATAAATTTCATATTCAGAAGCGCCACTCGCCCATCTTTGGCCAACATCGACTTGTTCTAAGAAAATTTTCCAGAATGGTTTATGTTCGTTGGTTAAAGAAGTGTGATAATCTTCTACAAATTTAAACATTTCTTTTACGATATCTCTATTAAAAATCATATGGTGAGCTACTCCTCCAAATTGTTCGTATACTCTTTTAAATGTAGGATGAAGTCTTTTCATATGCTCAAAATAAGGTATATGTTGTTCTTGAGCCATATTATATATATATCTACTCCCAGACTTGAACTCAATTGGTTTTAAGAATAAAACATCAGAGTCAATAATAACATAATCATCAAGCATTTCTTCAATAGTTAATGAAACGTATAATTTTAAGAGCTGTTGGAGATACCAACCATCTCTATTAGGAGTTTGATTTATAGCATTGACATCTGCTTTAGAAAAAGGAAAAACAGACTCGTCATAAACTCTACAATCTTTTAATATTTCTTCTTCAAAAATATCAGAAGAAGCGTCAAAAGAGATAATATAGATGTGTCTATATTTTCCAACATTCTTTTTAATATGTTCTACACAGTGAGGTAAAATCTCATCATCATTAGGTCCGTGAACTATAACTATATCGTATAAACTCATTTTATTATTATAATTTCTTCTTTTAAATAGATTTAAAGACTGTTTTTTATCAATATAAAATGTCTGAAATAGTTATTGAACACTTTTCTAAAGTTAATGAACCTGATTTATACTTTGACGGTGAAAGATATTCTGTTAAAGGGGAAACTTCTAAAGACGAATATCCTAATATTTATGAAGGCTTAACTGAAGAAGAAATGAAAAAAGGTTATCATATTAACTATTATACATTCCGTAAGTTTTTCGAGTTACTTAGTTCATTTGAAAAACCGAATATTTTAGAAACAGGAAGTAGTGGTTGGTCTGTTACTTGTAGCTCATTATTGTTTGATAAATTTGTTAATAAATATGGTGGAAAATTTTTTACTGTTGATGCAATGCCTTATACAATCAACAGATTAAAACCAATGTTATCTTCTTTATCTGAAGCTCATTGTGGTGATAGTGTAGAATATATTAAAAATTTCAATCATAAAGTTGATGCGGTATATTTAGACTCTTATGATATTGATTGGTTGAACTATGAAGATTCAGCTCAACACGGTAAAAGAGAGATGGAAGAATTATTACCACACTTAAATAAAAGATCCATTATTTTAATAGATGATACTCCAGCATCAGCATTCTTTTTACCTTTTAGAAATGATACACAATCAACAGTTAATGATTTATTTGAAATAACTGGTAATATGCCAGGTAAAGGTATGTATGCAGAAGAAGTTTTACAATCTAATTCTGACAAGTTTAGATATAAAAAAGTCCTTCATATGTATGCAGTCATATTTGAAGTTGAAAGAATTTAAATTTTATAAGTTAATTTTAACCTTATAAAATTTTATTATAATGATAAGTTAGCAGGGATTTCGTTATATTGTTCTCCTCTTATTTCATCTTCACTAATATATTCAGTCATAAAATGTCTATCAATATATTGATCAGGCATATCTACAGCGTGAGGTTCATATTTATGGAATGATGCATTGATAACACTATCATCTTTAATTAAAGGATAAACCCTCTCTCTTAAAAAAACTTGATCGATTTCCCAACCTTGCATATAAATATATTGTTGCATTACAGGAGCAAACTTAAACCCTTTTATCTTTCTTGAACCAAACGATCCTCCTATAATGGTGCTTCCGTGCCAAGGATGATCTCTTACTATGTGAAATGTTTTATCTGTTTTTAACCAACCATTAACAGCATTTACTTCACGAATACTAAATCTACTATCAGTATCTCTTGATAACATTATATCTACTGTAGGGTCATCCATAGGTAAAAATCTTATACACTTTGCCCAATTATCATTAGGTAATTTTGAGATATCGATTTCAATAATTTTAACATACTTAAATGTCTTTAATTTATCAGTTATACTTTTATCTACAGCTTTATCAGTATAAAACCATAATTCCCATCCTGGGTATATTAAAGATGCCATTTCTGCATTTCTAATAGCACCCTTTAAATATATTGGTCTTGTTCCATATAAACTATAACTAATAACTTTTTTCTTAGGTTCAACAAAGTTTCCAAAGGTTCTATCAAAGACTTCATTTATTTTTTCAACATAATAATCTTTTGTAAAGAAATAAGGAACCTTATCATATTGAAAAAATGGCTCTCTTCTCATTTTTTCATATAATTCAGGATTTGAATCTAACTCTTTTATCTTTTCTAACATTTTAGGGAAATCATTCTCACTTTTAACATGAATAAAACATTTTTTATTAATAATATATTCAATATCCCTCATACCCCAATAAATAGGTATACAACCAGCTAACCAAGCATTAGCTAACTTTTCAGTAACATAAAAAGGTTCATTTTCGTTTTCAAAACAAATCATAAATCTATATTTAGAAAGAAGCTCTAAATATCTATGATCGTGAATATTATATTTTTCAACCTCTTTAGCAACATCTTCAGAAACGTTTCTTTTATGCTTTCCTAAAGCATCTACTTTTTTATAATTTTCAGATATATAATCAAAAGCTTTATTTCTCATTTCACATCTATGATTAAGAACTACAAAAGAACAAAACTTTTCTGCAGTATTGTTAAGTCTATTTCTAAGAAGATATTGTTGAGGATTCTTATTTAATAAATAAGGGAACCAGATAGTCTTGTCAGAAGGTGATGTTTCTACATGACCTAATGTTAAATGAAATTTTTCAGTGCTATTTACTTGTCTTTCTTGGCTTAATTGTATATTGAAAACATTACGCTGTAAGTTATTTTCATTTTCTTTAGAAGAATAATAACTATATATATTGATAGGAATGTGTGTATGGAATTTAGAAGACATAAGAATATCTCCTATGTATGAGGTATCTACAGGGTTTATATGAACTGTGTTGATAATAACCATTTTATTACTATATTTATATTCTTTTAAACTATTATTAAATACTTTAAAAGAAGAATTAAAAATACATAACAATATTAGCCCAGTTACAAGAAGGTATATGATAATGTTTTGCATATTGAGATCCTATTTGTCTAAACCATTGTTCTCCTATCCATACGTCATCAAAAATAAGAATATTACCTTCTTTTAAAACTGGTTTACATATTTCCCATTCTTTTTTAACTACTTCAATATTATGGTCTCCATCAATATGAATAACATCCCAATTATCTTTAGAAGATATAACATTTTGTAAATGTTCTAAGCTCGAACCAACTATAAAATTTAACTTTGCAAGAGGAAAATGTCTTTTTAAGACTTCTATTGCAGGACCAGAATAAGTTGAATCAATATCAATACTATGAATTTCTAACTCGTTATTTGCTAATAACATAATAAGTTGAGAATGACCCATATAAACGCCTATTTCTAATGCTGTTTTTTTATTTTTAGTTGCATAATAAAGTTCACGAGCTTTATCTGCTGTTTCATTACTGTATTCATATGCTCTACCTCCAAATAAATAACTACCACAACCATCAAAAAAAGTATAATTTGTAGCCTTATAGATATCTATAAAAACATCAAAATGTTTTAATAATTGTTGAAGATATTCATCGTTAGGAGTATTATTTAAAGCTTGTTGTAATATTGATAAACCGTAATCAGTTGTCATTTTATTATAATCATTTTATCTCTTTAAATTAGACTTTATTTATTACCATCGTTTCAGACCCTCTCTTAATAATATAATTCATTGAATCTTTAATTTGTGATGCTATAAGTTTACCTTTAGTTTCATCTTTTATATACATACTTTTATACCCTTCGCTTAAATTTTCAAATACAAGTTTTGTTGAATTTGAACCGTCTGGGAAAACATCATATCCTTCTTCTCCACAAGTATGTGTATCTTCAATTATATAAATACCACCTTCTTCTAAAAGATCAAATAAATAAAAAAATGTTATTTGTTGGTCTTTCATTAAGTGACTTCCGTCATCTAAGATAACCTTAAATTTTATATTTTTTTCATTACAGTATTTAACAAAAGACTTAAGTTGTTCCTCATCTGACTGATCTAACTTTACTAATTCTACATTAGGAAACATAGATCTATTGTTATTCCATTCATTATAGAATCTATCAGCATTAGGAAATACTGTTCCATTACCTTGTTTTCCTTCAAAACTATCAGCTCCATATATAGTTGAATTTTTAAAATATTGACTCCACATATTTATACTTGATCCAAAGAACACTCCTACTTCTAAAAAATTAAAAGAATCATTTTTATATTTACTTAAAATATTATCATATAAGCTTATATATCCGTGAGACAATTTATCGGTTCCATATCTTCCAGCTAATTCACTAAGAGACATTTTATTATAATAGAACTTGTATTTAAATTGATATTTATATTTAGTTATAATAAACTAAATATAAAAGATGCCTAGTAACCGCTGTAGTATCTGTAATATTAAAGTAGGAATTGATTATTTTAATTGTTCCTGCGACCCTTCTAAAATGTTTTGCGGAGAACATCGTTTTCCATTTAAACATGACTGTAGCAAAGACTGTAAAAAAGAACATTCAAAACAAATACAAAAAAATAACCCTATTTTAAAGAGAGACCCGTTAATATAAATTTTCTCCTGGGTATAAGTTCCAAGATACTCTATAAGTATCATTCATTCTTCTATTTAACCATGCACTTTCTGTTTCATCTCTCTTATTAATTAAATTATTATTATAAACAGGCTTAGGAACATCTGTTACTTTATCCCATACATCTCCGCTTGTCCAATATATTTTATTTCCTTTTATAGTTCCGTTTACCCCATCTAATATTTGAAGAGTTCCATCCATCATTATACCACCGTCATAGTTTGCTGTATTTGTATTAGCATAGTAACCTGATTTATATACTTTAAAAGTAAGTCTATAAGGCATTTCTGTATTTGTGTATAAACTCTGATCAAGTTGAAATATACCATAAACAGAATCATTACTATTACCAGTCCAAAAAGTTCCATCTAAAGCCATTGCTGTATTTCTGATGTTTTGCATTTTATATTCTAATAAACATTTTATTTTTTTTTATTTTCTTAATAATATTTAAAATAATAATGTCAGGTTGTTTATCAATGTCCATAAAACGTTCTAAACGCTCTCGTGGTAGCAAACGTAGAGTTTCTCCAGCTTTAAGAAAACAAGCATCTACTGTTAAAAAATTAGCAGCTCACTATAGAAAGATCGGTAAAAAAGTTGATATCGGTAAATTAGGTAAAGAAGCAGCTGCAATTAATCGTGGTGAAAAATCTATGCCAGGTTCCCGTTCTAAATCTTCCCGTAAAACTAAACGTACTAAACGTTCTAAGAGAAGAACTTCCCGTAGATAAATAATTTTTATTATTATATTTAGTATAATAATAAAATGGATAATAAAATCATAATAGTTATAGCTATATTAGCTTTCTATTTTTTCTTTATACAAAAGGAAAAGTTTGCCTACCCATTAGATGATATATGTATGGATACAAAAAATAACGTAGATTGTAAAACACCAGAGGGTAAGGCTAAAGCAGCTGCTATATGCTTAAATAAATATAAAGACAAAATATCAGGTATTTCAGCTTGTCAAAGTGATGATAAAGATATTTTTGCAAATGGTTGTCCTTATAATTGTAAAGTAGAAGATTTAGTGTTTGCATCAGCTACAAATACTGATGTTACATCTTGTGATCCAAATAATACTGAAAGAAAAAAGAAAGACGGTAAAGTCTATTGTAAAAATAGTCAAGATTTCTGGATTGTAGCTCCTCCAGCAGAAGTTAATCCTTCACCAGCAGCTCCTCCAGGTTCTCAATATATTAGACTTTTTACTCTATGAGTCCTGACTCATCTCGGACGATAATTAATTAATTTATTTTCTTATAGTTAATATAAAATGCGCTCTCCTCGTAAACGTTCAAAAAGACGTTCTCCTCGTCGTCGTTCTCCTAGAAAGTCTTCAAGAAAATCTAAACGTAGTAATGATTGTAAGAAGAAACTCCAAAAAAAGATTAGAATAAATATGGCTGAATATAAGTCTGGAAGATATTCTTCAAGAGCTCAAGCTTTAGCTGTATCCTACGCACAAGTTAAGAAGAAATATCCATCTTGTAAACGTTATTTAAGTAAAAAAAGAAAGTAATTTATTATATTTATAATATAATAAATGCCGTCACGTCGTCGTTCTCCACGTAAAAAAACCTCTAAAAAAGGTTCTCGTAAAGGCTTAAAGTTATTAAGCATCAAACGTAGTCCTAAAAAGGATAAAAAGTATATGGCTACTTTTAGCCGTAATGGTAGAATTAAGAAAGTTCACTTTGGTGCAAGAGGAATGTCGGATTATACAAAGCACAAAGATTCTGCTCGTAAATCAAGGTATATTCAACGTCATAAAAAACGTGAAAATTGGTCAGACCCAACATCTCCAGGAGCACTTTCAAGATATATATTATGGGGTAAACCATCTTTTAGAGAAAGTGTAACAGCTTATAAAAGAAGATTTCATTTATAAAAAGTATTAAAATAATTTTTTATTTTTTTCTTAAAGTATAGTAAAACAACAAGATGTTAGACCAAATTTTATCTTATGAACAACAAGCTATGGCATGTAAATATTCTGCTATGATCGTATGTGCAGCAGCTATCATTATCGGTATGAAAGCTTTTGACAAAAACTTAGTTAGTGATATGTTAGGTGATCCAAAATATCAACAAGCTAAATTAACTCAAAATGAAAAAATCGCTTATACTATCCTCTTTGCATCAGGTGTAGTTTGTGCTTGGTGTCACTATTCTAAAAGATTCTAAATTAACGCATTTGTTTATATAAATCAATATTATATAAACAAATTAAACTCTATACTTTTCAATATCAATTATAGTATCAAAAATACCTGTATTTGCTTGATGTAAAGTAAATAAAACAAGCTTATCGCTTAACTTTGTTTTTATAAGTTCTACTATATCTTCAACAAGTTCTGAGTGAAGGGATGCTAAACATTCATCCAATAATATAATATTACTTTTAGAGGTCTTATTAAATGCTAAAAATAAAGCTAATGCAAGACGATCAAATTCACCACCACTAAGAGTATCTATAGGTATTTGTTCTCCTTCCTGCATTATTATAACTTCAATAGAAGATTTTTTATCACCATCCTTAGATTCTTTAAAAGAGTCTAATCTAACAGTAAAATTATCTCCAAAAAAGTGATTTATAAATTCTTCTAAATCTGTATTTATAGTATCAATTGTATTCTGTAATGAGTAACCCTCTGCGTCATTTATTTTTTTAAACATAAGTTCAGCAACTCCTAAAGCTCTTAATATTTTCTCTTCTTCAGATTTTATATCATCTAATCTATTACTTACATCAACCTGTTTGTTATACAATTCAATATCTTCTTTATATTTTAATAACTTACCTTCTCTTAACCTTAATTTTTCTTCAGTTTCTTCTCTCTTAATTACTTCTTCTTTTATTTCTGAAATTTTGTTTTTTAATATATCTATACTATCAATACCTTCTAACCCTTCTTTTAAGTCTCTTATTTCATTTTCAAGTTTTTGTTTTTCTTTTATCATTTTCTCCTTTAATTTGACCCTTTCTTCGCGATTCTCAATTTTTCTTTTTAATTCATCAACTCCAGATATATAATATTCGTGATTTTCTATTTCTATCTCTTCTAATTCAACCTTTACTTCTTCATATTTTTTCTTTAAAGAAATAACTTCATCCCTTTTTTTCTTTAAATAATGAGGTAGAACGTTGACTGACAATTCTATATTTTTTAAACATTTATCAAGATTTTCTTGATAAGTTTTAAGCTTATATCTATTCTCTGAATCCTTGTCTATTAACCCTTTCAATAAAGATAAATCGTGTATATATTTTAAGTATTTTTTATCTTTTAGAATAGATATATAATCTGTTAATTCATCCTTTATTTTAAGGCTATTTGTATAATCTAATTTTATATTTAAGAGTTCGTTATTATTGTCTTTTATATCTTTATCAAGGGTTTTAATATCCTTTTCGCATATTTCTTTTTTGCTTAATAAATCTTTCAATGTAACCTTGATTTCATCAATATTTTCAGTTATTTCTTTAAGGCAATCACCTTCTACGTATATTGCAATACTACATTTAGGACATTTATATTTTGAATGACCTTTATTTCCTATTGCATCTTGTAGTTCTTTTATATTCTTCTTTAAAGACTCATATTGAACTTGCTTTTTAGATAATTTATCTCTATTATCATTAAGAGATAAAGTAAGAGTGTTTATAAGTTCTTCTTTCTTTAAAATATCTATGTTTTCAAGTTTACTTTCAAAGTCTTTTAATGTTTTTATTTTTGTTTTATCATATATACTTTTAAGAGTATTTATATCCTTTAATTCTGTTTCTGAAAATAAATCAATTTTAGAAATATATTCCTTTGTCTTATCTATTTCATCTTGAAGTTTTTTACGTTCATCTTCAAGCATTTTATCATATTCGCTTTTTATTTCTTTACAATTCTTTTTAAGGGTATAATAAAGAATACATTTATTATATACTTTTAATTCTTCTTTTAGTCCTTCTATATCTACTTCTTCAGTATATTCTTCTAGTTTAAGGATCAAATCTCTCAACAAATTATCTTTCTCTTCTATTCTGACACTATTTATACTAATCTTTTCAAGGTTATTTCCAAGAGTTTCTATTTCTAAACGTTTTTCTTTTAATAACTTTTTAAGTTTATCTTTAAGCTTATTATCACCTTCTATACATTCATCTACACTTTTACCTTTTAAATCAATCTTTATTTTTGGTTCTTTTATAAAAGGGGAAAAAGAGTCGTATTCTTTCTTAATAATTTTATATTGTGTAGATACAACTAATAATTTATCTTTACGTTCTCTTATTATGTCTCTGGTTTTTCTTCTTATACTTTCAACATCAAAGTCTTTTAAAGAGAGCTTTTGAAGGAATGAACTTTTCTCATTATTTGACAAATTAAAAAAACTTTCAGTTCCTTTTTGAGCCATATAACTCGTTAAGAGAAAATCTCTTCCAAATATTTTTTCAATCTCTTTTTGAGCTGGTTCGTCTGCATATTCATCACCATTACTCTTTTTCAATGTAAGGTGATTAGGGACTTTAGTTCTTGTTACAACTATATCTTTAAAGTGTAACTCGACTTTACACTTTTTTTCGCCGTGTTTTACGACTTTTTGTTCTTTACCATATAGAACAAAATTAATTGCTTTGAATATAGTAGTTTTTCCAATACCACTTGTCCCCCAAAGTAATACAGTTCCATTTTCAGGAAATTCTAAAGTAAGTTCTTTAAAGCACCTAAAGTTATTTAACACTAACTTCATTATGTAAGTTAAAATAAGTCATTAACTTTTTATTAATATCATTTAAAATTTTTTTTTCATTAATTTTTATTGATACTTTTTTAGGTATTAAAGAGCCCTCTTCAAACGTGTAAATAGTGTAGTTACGTTTAGCTTTAGAATTAGAAAAACCCATTGTTATACTTAATAGTTATATATAAAAAAAATAAAAATTAAACAATTTAAAAATAGTATATTAAAATGAGTGATGATGGTTATATTGTTAGTGAAGGTAATGTAAGGGATCTTTTTGATAAGGATGGTAATTTTTTAGGAATCAATCAAGATCATTGGATAGATCAAGCGCTTGATGAAGTTAATTGGGATGAAGGAGGTAGAATTGGTTCTCAAGAAACTTCAAAAATATTAAATAAAAACAAGTTTGACGTTGTTCGTGATCGTAGGAGAATGTTTTATTCAGCAAGTGGTAAAGAACTTTATTTAGAGAGTGTAAAGAGATTAATGCAAAAGGTTAGTATAAATAAAATGGAGTTTACTATAATGATGAGTGTAGCTATGAATAGAGGAAATAGAATAGAATATGCAAGTCCTATAGGTATGTTTTATGGGGTAAAATATTTACTATCACACTATAATTTTACAGGAGAATCATTAAAAAAAGAATTAAAAAATCTAGTTGAAGAGGCTGAAAAAGAAGGTGTTAGTTCGTTTGATATTATACGTTATTTTAGGTTTATATCTATGTATAATAGAATACAACCTGTAGGTAAACTTACATTTGATAAAAATGTAAAGATAAAAATGGAAAAAATTCCATATAAAAAGATGGTTAATAAGAAGGAAGAAATCGAAGAATGAAAAACTTTTATTTGTCCTTTAAGTTATATTAAAAAAATATTCTTTTTGATATAACTTGTAAATAGCGGCATAAATATGAAAAGAAAAAAAATAAATTTCATTTTTTTTTCTAAACTATATAACAAATACTAACACAAGATGTCTTCTAACGCAACCTCATCAAACATTACAGCAGCTTTCGTCGATTTAGCTACTTACGATGAACCTGAAAAGTACATGTATGGTGGTGATACCGCTGTTACTTACTTTGTTAAAAAAGTCCGTAAAGCAACTTGGTTCTCCGTCATCCCAACTGTTTTATCTATCTCTGGTGGTAATCCAGGTTTTGGTCAATCTTGGGGTCACAAAATCTCCCGTGCAGGTGATTATTTATTAAGAACTTGGTTAAGAGTTTCTATCCCATCTGTTACTTTAACTGCAGGTTCTACTACTCAAAATGGTTGGACTACAACTGATTGTAACATTCGTTGGACTCGTAACTTAGGTCATGCTTTAATTAAAGAAATCAATTTAGCATTTAATGATTTAGTTTCTCAACGTATGGATAACTACTACTTAGATTTCTGGGCAGCTTTCACTATCCCAGCAGGTAAACAAAATGGTTATAACAATATGATTGGTAACTATGCTGAATTAACTGATCCAGTTTCTATTGTTGGTCCATCTGCAGCAAGAACTTTACCAGCAGCAGTCTTAAACATTCCATTACCATTCTTCTATGCTCGTGATACTGGTATTGCATTACCAACTGCAGCTTTACCATATAATGATATGATCCACAACATTCAA
>JACCDO010333549.1_pt1 | contig 15670 bp, 19 predicted proteins | sample 7446101 | NCBI WGS metagenome assembly JACCDO01 (sample SAMN15323440, study PRJNA562643) | freshwater metagenome | isolation source: river surface water | place: USA:Blue River Watershed | collected 2017-08-16
AGCGCCCATACGATCTTTTGTTCTTCGTGCGGGTAGGGTTACCGCTGGTCAACAGCGGGCTTTAGATGAGCTGGGCCCTCAATTTCTGATTCCCTTCCAAAGTCAGTTAATAGATTTACAGGCTGCATTTGCGGGATCGACCAAGCCTAAAATTTTGGAAATTGGTTTCGGTATGGGTGAGACCACGGCAAAAATCGCTGCTTTGCGTTCAGATGAAGATTTTCTGGCTATTGAGGTTCATCCACCTGGTGTTGGCGCATTGCTCAAATTGATTGGTGAAAATGGCCTACAAAATTTACGCCTTATTCGTCATGATGCTGTTGAGGTCTTAGAGCAGATGCTTCCTACAGAGTCGCTTGATGGTATTCATATTTATTTTGCCGATCCATGGCATAAGAAACGTCACCATAAACGACGCCTAATTCAAGCCCAATTTGTAAGGCTATTGTCAGCGCGCCTCAAATCCGGTGGCTACCTCCACCTTGCCACCGATTGGCATAACTATGCGGAGCAAATGTTATTGGTTTTAAATGCAGAACCCACCTTGCAAAATACCTCAACTCAATCCGTATCGATTGAGACATTTACTGTTGCAGATATAGCGCAGGTAGTTGAAACTGATGACGGTACAGTGAAAGCTGCTAATGAATTTCAACCCACGTTAGAGCAATTAAGTGCGCGCCATCCTGGTTATGTAGAGCGTCCAGCCTATAGGCCCATTACTAAGTTTGAAAACCGCGGCGTTAAGTTAGGCCACGGTGTTTGGGATCTGATTTATAAAAAACGGTGATTATCTGAATCTTACAAGGCGATACAAACGTACTTGAGCTCAAGATATTCATCCATACCAAACACACTACCTTCTCGTCCAAGGCCTGATTGCTTGACGCCTCCAAAGGGTGCAACCTCATTAGAAACGATACCGCTATTGACACCCACGATACCGTAATCTAAAGCCTCAGCTACCTTCCAAATGCGTCCAATATCACGACTATAGAAGTAAGAGGCAAGACCAAACTGACTATTGTTGGCTAAAGTGATCACTTCTTCGTCATTCTCAAACGGAATGATAGGCGCTACTGGACCAAAGGTTTCTTCATAGCTTATTAACATATCGCTGGTGACATTCGCTAATACTGTGGGCTCAAAGAATGTGCCACCCAGAGGAGATGGCTTGCCACCAGTTACCAGTCTAGCTCCCTTACTGAGCGCATCAGCAATATGACGTTGAACTTTTTCAAGTGCGCCTTGATCAATCAGGGGGCCCTGGGTCACTCCAGATTCCATGCCGTTCCCAACGCGTAACTTTTGAACGGCGTTACTCAGTTTTTCAACAAAGGTATCTTGCACGCTCTTGTGCACATAAATACGATTAGCGCAGACACAAGTTTGTCCAGCATTGCGATATTTGGATGCCATAGCACCCTCTACCGCAGCATCAATATTGGCATCTTCAAAAACGATAAATGGAGCATGGCCACCGAGTTCGAGGCCTAGTTTTTTGATGGTGGGAGCGCATTGCGCCATCAAGATGCGACCGACTTCGGTGGATCCCGTAAAAGATAGATGACGCACAATTGGTGAGGCACAGAGCGCTTTACCAATCTCAATCGAGTGATCTGCGTCGGCTGTCAGAATATTAATAACACCATCAGGAATGCCTGCTCTGCCAGCAAGTTCCGCTAGTGCAAGTGCAGAGAGAGGTGTTTGCTCCGCGGGTTTAATCACGATCGTACAGCCAGCTGCCATCGCTGGTGCAACCTTACGAGTGATCATGGCATTGGGAAAGTTCCAGGGTGTAATAGCGACACAAACACCGATGGGTTGTTTGAGGACCATAAAGCGCTTATCGCTCCAAACAGTGCTCGGAATCATCCCTGAAACCCGTTTAGCTTCTTCGGCAAACCATTCAATGAAAGAGGCACCATACAATACTTCGCCGGCTGATTCTGTCAGAGGTTTGCCCTGTTCAAGGGTCATCAATATGGCTAAATCTTCTTTGTTCTGCAAAATGAGATCAAACCATTTGCGCATCAAAGTGGCGCGTTCTTTGCCGGTTTTCTCGCGCCACTTTGGAAAAGCAGTGTTAGCGGCATCAACGGCTTTTTGGGCATCACTTGCGGCAAGATTGGCAACCTGCGCGATATTTTCATGAGTGGCAGGGTTGACGACATTAAAGAGTGCGCTATTAGAAGCCTTAACCCACTGCCCATTGATATAGGCTTCTTGCTTGAAAAGACTAGGGTCTTTTAAAAGTTTGCGAATGTCGGTTGTTTGCATAGTGATCTCTGGGTAGGGGAGAAATAATAAAAAATGAATTGATTCATTTTATCCCTGCCATCGTCATCTTTGCAGTAACGCCTTTAATGGCGTATGGGGGTGTTAAACAGCCGTGGGCTAGGTTAGCCAGCCTGGACTTCTGCGCTGCGCAGCTTTTGTGCCAATAGATCCAGAACGCCGTTCACATATTTGTGGCCATCGGTGCCGCCAAATGTTTTGGCAAGTTCTACAGCTTCATTAATGGCAACTTTATAGGGTACGGATAAGTCAGCGGCCAATTCATAAGTGCCAATGAGAAGGGCGGCATGCTCTACTGGTGAGAGCTCATTGATTGGGCGATCAAGCGCGGGACTAATTAGAGCTTCAAATTCATCGGCACGGTCTAGGACGCCATCAAAAATGCCTTGAAACAACTCTAGCTGGCAACGACGAAAAGCAGGGTCTTCCGCTAGTTGTTTAGCAATAGCAGCTTTATTGGGAAGGCTGCCCGCACGGCGTAAGACTAAGCTTTGATAAACCCCTTGTAGGGCATACTCCCGGGCACGCCGACGTGGGGTTAAAGAGCGCTTAGGCGTATTTGTTTCATTGGACTTCACCATTTTGCTCGTCTGTGGATGTAGTGAGTTAGCGGGAGTTTTAGTCATGGCCAATCGATTATGGTTGTGGGTGCATCTCGATATCGAGATCAGGGGTTAGTGCTAAAGCAAGATTAGCCATCTCTACCACGGCTCTTGCGCAATCGGCACCTTTCACTTGCACGCGCACTTGGGCTTGTTCATCAGTGTCGCACGTAAGAACCCCATTCGCGATTGGAAGCCCAGACTCAAGGCAAACACGAGTAATGCCTGCAGCGGATTCATTCGAGACCAATTCAAAATGATAGGTTTCACCGCGAATTACTGCACCGAGTGCGACTAAGCCTTCAAACTCCCCCGTCTCAGCCATTTTTTGTAGGGCAAAGGGAATCTCTAATGCGCCGGGAACTGTCACCAATTTAATGTCTGCTTGGGAGACGCCAAGAGCTATGAGTTCTGTAATACAGGCAGTGGTAAGTGCAACACAGTGATCTTCATTGAAGCGTGCTTGCACAATTCCAATGCGCAGATCTTGTCCATTGAGATCAACTTCTAAAACACCCACAGAATCAGAATTGGAGTTGGTCATGATGTTCACTTTTCTAAATGAGGGGATTGATAGGGCGCATAGCCAGTGACTTCGAGCTTGTAACCAGAAAGACTAGGTACAGGGCTAGGGTTGGCTAGCAAGCGCATTTTTCCAACACCGAGATCCTTGAGGATTTGTGCGCCAATGCCATAACTTCTAAAGTCAGTTTTACGCTGTGGAGTAGCTGTTTCCTCTGATGCAGTTCCATTGAGCTTGTGAAATTGCCTTAGCCAATCAGCGTCCGTTGGCGCAGCAACTCCAGAGGCGTTCAGAAGAACTGCCACACCAGCTGAGGAGCTCGCAATTTGCTGCAGAGCCCCAGCCAGTGGCCAAGAGTGGGTGCTCGTCTGAGATTCCAAGAAATCTAAAGCAGTTACAGGCTCATGAACCCGCACTAAGGTTTCTTGGCTTTCTTTGGGATTGCCATGAACCAGTGCGATATGAATGCAAGAGCTGGGTTTATCGCGGTATATGATTCCCTTGAAGGTGCCCCATGGGGTTAAGAATTCTCGTTCACCTTCTCGCACCACAATACTTTCGTGCTGACTGCGATATTGAATTAAATCAGCGATGCTGCCAATTTTGAGTTGATGATCTTTGGCAAACTCGAGTAAGTCCGGAAGTCGAGCCATGCTGCCATCATCTTTCATGATTTCGCAGATCACTGCAGCAGGAGTGCAGCCTGCCATTGCCGCTAAATCGCAACCGGCCTCTGTATGACCCGAACGAATCAAGACGCCTCCTGGTTGTGCCATCAACGGAAAAATATGGCCAGGTTGCACTAAGTCGCTGGGTTTAGCTTTTGGTGCAACAGCTGTCTGAATTGTTAGGGCTCGATCCGCTGCAGAGATACCAGTAGTTACCCCTTTGGCTGCTTCAATGGATACGGTGAAGTTGGTGCCCATCGAAGTGCCATTGTCTCGCACCATTAATGGCAGGTTAAGTTGTTGGCAACGCTCTTTTGTTAGTGTTAAACAAATTAATCCACGACCATGCTTAGCCATGAAATTAATTGCTTCTGCGCTGACATGGTCAGCAGCCAAGACAAGGTCGCCCTCATTTTCACGATCTTCTTCGTCAACCAAGATGACCATGCGCCCAGCAGCAAGCTCAGCGATGATTTCTTGGGTGGTAGCAAGGGTATTTGGCATAGCGCTCTATTTTAAGCTGAGCAGAAGAATAGGGTAGTGCCTGACACTGAAGGCCAAGCTTTCTTACGCTCAGAGGCTACAAGTCGTATTTCAATCCCATGCCATCCTCTTGAAAATGGGGAGTGATTTCAAAAAATACAGATTCCCAAGTCAATCTCAGTCGGGCTGAAAAAGGCTTTGTTCTCCTTGAGGCGCTAGTCGCGATGACTGTGATTGTTGGCGCTTGGATGGCCATGTTAGACAGTTATCAAGGACTGGTACTTCAATCAGGGCAAATGCAGGCGAAAAAAGCAGAACTTCGCACACAAGCTGACGCTTTTGAAATTCAAGAATATCTTCGTGCAAACGCAAACAGTGAGATTCATCATGCTTCTTCTCGATTGTTTAGTAGGAATCATGCTCAGCATGATCTTGCTCAACCCCTTATTAATGACCACCGGAAAATGGATCAATAAACAAATGGAGTTAGAAAAAACACAAATATTGATGGCTGATGGTGAAAGAGCGCTCGAGTTGATTGGTAGGGCGATTCGGATGGCAGGTTACACCAATATTAATCAGATACAGATTCCATCAACCGTACGCAAAACTCATAGCTATTCTGCGAGGCGAGTTTCCAAGATTCAAAATCAGCGATTCATTCGCATAGAAAAAAATGCAGGCTATCGCGGCTCAGATCATCTACAGATTCAGCACGGTATTTCTGATGCGGGAGATTTAGATTGCATCGGTAATGTGTTGACACCAGAGCGCACTCGTCATGATCTTGCTTTACAGGGGTTTCGAGTTGAACATCCAGTGGGGTTACCAAAAGGTGCTAGGGCTCATGGGGGTTCATTGATTTGTCAGTCGTTAGATCGTCAAGGGCGTCTCCAGCATTCCACTTTGATGAATGGTATCCAGCAAATGCTGGTTGATGAGTTAAAGCCTTTAGAGGCTAATCATTTGGGAGCTCAAAAGGCATTCCGCATCCAATTGCATATGACTGATGGACAGGGCATCCATTTGAATTTGGAACGCACATTTGTTACTCGGAATTTATTGTGATTTTCATTTGGGTACTTTCATTCATCATGCTAGGCTCGTCGATCATTCAGCATTTCACTGGCATGACATCACAGTCAATTAAAGAATTGAATGGCATGAGTACTTCACAAAAACGATTTATTGCAGCAGAGAAAGCAATTGTCGAGTGCGAGAAATCATTGGCACTCAATATCTCAGATAATGATGATGTGTGTGACATACAGTTGATGAGTCATCGTGTCCTAAAAATCACAAGTAAACAAAAGCCTGGCATAGAGATACATGTCTATAGAGATCCCGAGAGTACTGTATGGCAACGGCTAAATTGGCGACAAACGTTTGAATAGGTCTCATCAAAATCTATCATCTCAATTTGGTGGAGCATTATTGGAGTTGATGGCGGTGTTACTGATTATGGTGATAGTCTTGACCGTTTCATTCCCACTATTGCATAAGCAAATGGCTATTCGACAATTAGAGATCATTGCCAAACGATTTGTGATGCAGGCTAATTTTGCGCGCAATCAAGCACTCTATTTGGGTAAATCAGTCCAGATAGCGCCACATGATGGAAAGCATTGGAGCGATGGCTGGATCATATTCAGTGGTTGTATTGATCAACATATAAAAGTGGGCTGCCAGCGAAAACCGTGGCTTTCTCAAGAGGGTATCTTTCCGCTGTATTTCAAAAATCAGGGATTTTCAGATCCTCATTCTCAGCAAAAGGGAATCCAATTTAATGCTGCCGGAGCAGCCAAAACTGGGCAGGGAGGGTTTGTGGCCAACCGCCTCATCTTGGGTCATCAGTATTACTCAGATCTGGAGCGTCAACTTATCCTTAGCAGTGGCGGCCGCTGGCGAATATGCAACCCCAGAACGGATAGAAAAGGCTGTAAATAGGAAATTTGCTGCATGCAGCCACAATCGGTTTTAATAGACCCATGTATAGCACTGTTGATCAACAATGGATGAGTCAAGCTTTAGAGCAAGCTCAGCATTCTTTATATCTATCTAATCCTAATCCGCGGGTAGGTTGCATCATTGTGCGCGATGGTCGGGTAATTGCTCAGGGTCACACCCAGCAAGTGGGTGGTCCGCATGCCGAAGTCCAAGCTTTAGCAGATTTGCGTGCAAGGGGGTTGGATGCAAAAGGTGCCACGGTCTATGTCACTCTTGAGCCTTGTAGCCATACTGGCCGAACTCCTCCTTGTGTAGATGCCCTGATCGTTGCCAAACCAGCTAAGGTGTATATCGCCATACAAGACCCTAACCCTTTAGTTGCGGGAAAAGGGATTGGGCGTCTAAAAGCTGCTGGGATTGAGGTTTATTGTGGCTTGCTTGAGCGCGAAGCGGAAGCAATCAATCGAGGCTTTATATCGCGCATGACGCGTGGTCTTCCATGGGTGCGTCTCAAAATTGCCGCTTCCTTAGATGGTAAAACCGCATTGAGTAACGGGCAGAGCCAATGGATTACTGGGCCAGCTGCCAGAGCAGATGGTCATCATTGGCGCGCACAAGCTTGTGCAATAGTGACTGGTGTTGGCACGATTAAAGAAGATAACCCCTTTCTTAATGTAAGAGAAGTGATTACACAAAGACAGCCGTGGAAAATCATTGTTGATTCAAAGCTAGAGACTCCTTTGAAGGCAAACATTTTGCAAAATCTTGGCAGTGCAAAAGTCATCATCATGTGCGGCAATCTAGACTCTGAAGGTCAACAAAGTAAAGCGGCTACTTTTCGAGAGCAAGGTATTGAAGTGATCGAAATGGCAAATAGCCAGGGTAAAGTTGATTTACCCAAAATGTTTGCCTATCTTGCACAAGAGCGAGAAATGAATGAAATCCATGTTGAGGCAGGTTTTAAGCTCAATGGATCAATGCTGAGAGAGCAGTGTGTTGATGAGTTATTGCTCTACTACGCCCCTTTCTTGATGGGCGATGGCATTGGCATGGCTAATATCACCCCACTATCTAACCTCGCTCAACGGCAAGATTGGCAGATGATTGATCAAGCGCTATTTGGCAGTGATATGAGGTTGCGCTTGATCCGGCCTCACTCCGTAAGCTTGATCAGTACATAGGTTTTCACTCACGATTAAAATTGACACATGTTTACTGGAATCATTACTGCTGTTGGTGAAATCAAAAGCGCGCAGACTAAAGGCGATGGCTTGCATTTAGTTGTTCAAGTGCCCGAAGGTTATTTAAATGATGTTGCATTAGGCGATAGCATTGCTATTCAAGGGGCTTGTATGACAGCCACCCAATTAGATGGCAATGCCTTTGCTTTAGATATTTCTCGCGAATCACTCAACAAGACTGTAGGGCTTGATAAGGTAGGCCCCGTCAATTTAGAGAAAGCATTGCGACTGAATGATCGTTTGGGTGGTCATTTAGTGAGTGGTCACGTTGATGGAGTAGGAAGAGTTGCGCACTTTGCACAAATTGTCGCCGATCAATATGGCTCTTGGCTTTTGCGGATTGAAGCACCCAGAGCATTAGCCCCTTTTCTGGCTTATAAGGGCTCTATTGTGGTGAATGGTGTTTCACTCACTGTAAATCAAACAGAAGATACAAACACGTCTTGTATTGTAGATATCAACATCATTCCACACACATTAGAAAATACGACGCTTGGTGGGTTAAGGCAAGGCGACCAAGTCAATCTAGAAATCGACCTGATTGCGCGTTATGTAGCGCGGATGCTTGAGGTTCAGGATAGTAAGTGATTCGCTGAATTACTGTTGATAACGAGTGGGATCGCTCAGGTTCGCCTGCTGAAATCCCGATTGTCTAAGGCGACAAGACTCGCAGAGACCACAAGCTTCACCAAGATCATTGGCTTGATAGCAAGAGACTGTTTGCGAGTAGTCCACCCCTAAAGATTGGCCTAGTGCAATGATTTCTGCTTTGCTCATATTGATGATAGGTGCATGTACTCTCACACGATTCTCATGGCTGAGTGCTTCCACACCCGCTTTAGTTGCCAGACTCGCCATGGTTTCAAAAGAGGCAACATATTCTGGGCGACAGTCGGGATAGCCCGAGTAGTCAACTGCATTGGCGCCATAAAAGATATCCATTCCACCTAAAGATTCTGCCCAACCTAAGGCAAGAGATAACAAGATGGTATTGCGTGCAGGAACATACGTTACCGGAATCTGTGCTGCATCACTTGGGGTAGTGGGTACAGCAATGGTGGTATCCGTTAATGCCGAACCACCAAAACGCGTGAGGTCGAGATTGACAACCTCGTGACGCATTACCCCCATTTTTTTAGCAATATGTTTGGCTGCTGCTAATTCAGAAGAGTGTCTTTGACCATAACCTACAGACAGGGCGTATGGCGTATAGCCTAAATCTTTTGCTAATGCCAATACAGTGCTGGAGTCCAGCCCCCCTGAAAACAAAATCACTGCAGGCGCACCAGGCTTGCGGGGGGCAAACTGTTGAAAAGCTGCTGACAACGATGACATATAAATACCGCGTTTACTCAGAGTTACTTCGTAGCTGGCAGGAGTGTTTGTGCTTGTTGTGCTGACTCGGTATCAGGATATTTCGCGATAAGCTCATTCAGAATCTTTTTAGCTGCTGCTTTATTGCCGGCTTCTAATTGACAGTTGGCTAAAGTCAACATTCCTGCTGGTACACGAGGGTGATTAGGAAAGCGAGTTATTAGGCTTTGCAGTTGGGCGATTGCCCCTTTGTAATCCCTGTTAGCGTATTTGCTATTACCACCCCAAAATAAAGCGAGTGGATAGTAAGGGCTTTTGGGGTAACGCGTGGTGAACGCAGAAAATAAGTCATCTGCTTTTTTAAGATTGCCTGCTTGAAACGCTTTTAGGGCATCGTCATAAGATTTTTTCTCGGCGGGCTGAACAACCCCACTAACACCTTCGATGGTGACTGTGCGTGGCTCAAAGTTGCCTAAACGATTATCCAAATCTTGGTAATACGTTTTCTGGCTAGTGCTGATGTCTTCGCCTTGCTTTTCAAGGTTTTCTATTTTGCCGCGCAACTCAGCATTTTCTGATTTGAGCTTATCAATCTGGCCTTGCAGCTCTAGCTGAGTTGTGGCCATGGATTTGCGCAGGTCGAGAATGGCCTTACGCGCGTCATCGTCTGAAAACAGCGCCCAAGCATTGTTGGATGCGCCCACAATTAAAGCTAAAGCGCTTAAACAAAACGCTCGTGAGAGCGTTTGTTTATGAGTGGTAATCAATGTCAACATTAGTTAGTGATGTAAACAATATCAGCGCGACGATTTTCTGCCCAAGCAGCTTCGTTGTTGCCATCTGCTTTAGGTTTTTCTTTACCAAAGCTAACTGCTTCCATTTGATTGTCAGAAACACCCATCAAATTGAGTGATTTGCGAACTGCTTCTGAACGACGTTGACCCAATGCTAAGTTGTACTCGGCAGTGCCACGATCATCGGTATTGCCTTGAATGATGATCTTTTGCTTTGGATTTGCTTTGAGATAGCTTGCATGAGCTGACAACATTTTTTGATATTTGGTTTGAACGGTATATTCGTCAAAGCCAAAGTAAACACTTTTCTCATACAAAGGGCTCTTTGGATCATTCCAAGGCTGTGAACCAAATTTACCGTTTGCACCATCTACATCATCTAGATCAACACCAGATGAGCAGGCTACCAGTAAAGCAGTAGCACCAAGAATCGCAAAAGTAGCAGCACGACGTGCGATTGAGAATTTCATGAACTTTTCCTTTTTTTTGAATAATGGGTAACTCAATTTATGAATAAGCAATATTATGCTCTCAAAGAGCAATAAAACTATCTAAATTGCTATAACGGCTATGAAATGAGCTAAGGGGCTTCAGTAATCTGAAACCCCTATTTGGGGCGCAAGCCCTAATAAGGCTTAATCCATGAAGGGCCCCCAAGATGGCTGACGTACATCAGATCCTGGGATGCTTAATACTTGCTTTGAGTTGCCATCGACTGACACTGCTGCCAGCACCCGCTTACCCCCCACTTTAGTGGAGTAAAGAACATACTTGCCATTGGCGGCAAAGGAAGGTGATTCATCGGTACTGCCATCGGTCAGGGCTTGTGAATCGCCCGTGGCCAAATTCAAAATATACAAACGGTAAGCGCCACCCACGTTGGCGATATATGCCATGTATTTGCCATCCGGAGAAATGCGCGGTGAAGTCACAAAACCTTGTTTGAAGGTTACCCGTTTCGCGCCATCAGCTTGTTCGCCCTCAGCGCTCATGCGATAAATTTGTGGGTTACCGCCGCGATCGCTAGTGAAGTAAATGAAGCGACCATCTGGTGAGTATTGCGGTTCAGTGTCGATGGTGCTGCCACGAGTGAGGCGGTGTAACCCAGAGCCATCAGCATTAATACCGTAAATCTGGGTATTGCCATCTTTGGATAGTGAGACTGCCAACTTTCTACCGTCAGGTGACCATGCAGGAGCGCTGTTATTGCCCTTTTGGTTTGATAATGCAATGCGACGGCCCGTCGCTAATTCATGAACATAGATTACGGGTTTGCGATCTTCAAAAGATACATACGCTACCTTTTTGCCATCAGGTGACCATGATGGAGAAATAATCGGATCACCACTAGTCATGGCGGTACGAATATTTTGACCATCGGCATCAGAGATCACTAGGCGATAGCGCTTGCCATCTTTGATGACGTAGGACAGACGGGTTGAGAAAATACCACGCTCACCCAACAACTTCATGACGATATCGTCAGCAATTTTGTGCGCTACAGAGCGCAAATTATCTGCGCTTGAGGTGAGGTTTAGACCGCCTAAGCTTTGTCCCTTGCGAATATCAAAGAGTTTGTAACTAATTTCAAATTGATCTGAACCCTTTTGAATAACCGAGCCAACTGCTAGAGCGTCTGCACCACGTGCTGACCAAGATTTGTAGTTAGGTGTGCCTTCGTCACTTTCAACCGCATTACCATTTTCGGTATTTTTAAAGTAACCACTGCGGGCTAAGTCTTGGCGAATGATGTCAGTAATATTGGTAGGAAGTTTGTTCTCATCCTTAAAACGCATTACTGCAATCGGATAGAGTGATTGACCAACACCGGTAATTTCAATACTCATCTGTGCAAAGCTCGACAGACTAAATGTGCCTAGTAGCATTACAGCGAGAGTGAAAATAATTTTTTGCAGATTACGTGCGAATAAATTCATCATATTTTGAAATTTACTTTGGTTTTAATTTAAGTTCAGGTGTTAAGGTTGGCAACTTGCCATCATCATCTTTCGGAAGACTTTGGGTAGCATCAATTGCACTCAAAACCGCCTGATCCCAAGCATTATCACCGCTACTGCTAGTCATTGTCCTAGAAAGGATGGCGCCATCGGGGGCTAAGCGCACTTGAACAATGGTTTGTTTGTTTCCTTTGAAGGAATCGGCATTAAAAGTGATGTTCGCTCTTACCTTTTTAATCACTTTATCGCTCCAGCCAGGGGGTGCATTACCACCAGCCCCAACTCCACTACCAACCGAACCGCCAGTACCGCCATCTTTGGCTGCCATGCCACGCAGGCTGGCAATATTGGCTTCCCTGCGCTTATCTGCCTCAGCATTCGCTTTGATTTGTGCAGGGGTGAGGGCAGGCTTAGGTGTTTCCTTCGGTGCTTCTTTGGCAACCTCTTTTTTCGGTGACTCTACTTTCTTAGGTGGTTCTTTGGGTGGAGGAGGCTTCACCGCCTTTGGAGTCTCTTTCGGAGCTTCTTTCTTTGGCGGCTCTTTTTCTACTTTCTTTTTCTTGACGGCAATATCAGCCGCCTCTTCTTTCATTTCGGTTTTGAGTTCAGGTGCAGGTTTGGTTTCAACTTGTTGACTTGCATCCCACAGTTCTACTTCAACACCAGAAGGGGTGCTGTTATTCCAGCTGATGCCAATCATCAAAAGCGCAAGAAGACCGAGATGCGCAATTAAAGAAAAAGTAAATGCGCGCTTGGTACTTTCTTTTTTAGTAAGGCGTCCACGCTCACGCCCGTCTCCACTTCCTCGACCAAAGGGATTTTGTGAGAGTTGCGCGCTAGTCATTGCTAAATAAGGTGGGCTGAGACAGTGTTGCTATGTGCGTTAATTACTGGGTCTTCACGGCAAGGCCAACGCGCTTCACACCGTTTTCTTTGAGCTTTGACATGACATCCATCACTACTTCATATTTGATCGATTTATCGGCTGCTAATACAACCGGCTGCTCTGCAGATTTTTCAGCTTGCGATCTTGCAAAAGCACCGATCTCAAACTTATCAAGCGTTTGAACGGGCTCGCCGTCTTTGCGCACAATCACTTTTTCGTTTTCATCAATAGTCAAAAAGACAGGCGGTAGTGACTGCACTTTAGCGCCACCAACAGTGGGTAGATTCACAACGCCGGGGTTGACCATCGGAGCGGTGACCATAAAAATGACCAACAACACAAGCATGACATCAATGTATGGAACCACATTGATGTCAGACATTGCCCGACGTTTTGATTTACGTAATGAAGATGCGCCCATAATGAATTGATCTCTTAGCGCGCAGCAGTTTGACGTTGCAAGATATTGGTGAACTCTTCGATAAAGGTTTCAAAACGAATCGAGAGGCGATCGACATCGGTAGCCGCACGGTTGTAAGCAACCACTGCTGGAATCGCAGCAAAGAGACCAATCGCTGTAGCAATCAGTGCTTCGGCAATGCCTGGTGCAACTGCAGAGAGAGTGGCGTTTTGCACATTGGCTAAACCGCGAAAAGAGTGCATGATGCCCCACACGGTCCCAAAGAGGCCAATGTAGGGGGAGACTGAGCCAACAGAGGCTAAGAAAGGTAGGTTGGCTTCTAAAGCATCCATTTCTCGTTGGTAGGTGGCTTTCATGGCGCGTCTTGCGGCATCAATTTCTCGCACCTTCATGAACTCTTGCATGCCCGCCTCGAAAATGTGCTCCAGGACGGCATCACTGCGGGTGTTGCGTTGGGCGGCCTCTAAAAGGGTGTTGAGGTCGCCGCCAGACCAGAAATCCCGCTCAAAACGATCGGTATCTTGTCTGACACCTCGTAAAACAGCTGTTTTCTTGAAAATGATGGTCCAAGAAGCGATGGACATGCTCAGCAATAACAACATTACCAACTGGACTAATAGGCTGGCATTAAGGACTAGAGAGAGAAATGAGAGGTCTTGTGTGGAGTTCATGGTGGATTTTGTATGATGTAGGTTGATTTTACTAAAGCAGCTCAACCCCACAGGATTATCGCAATGTTTGACCGTCAAAACACCCTATCTAAAACCGACCCAGAGTTATGGGCAGCCATTCAAAACGAAAATCGTCGCCAAGAAGACCATATCGAGTTAATTGCCTCGGAGAACTACACCTCGCCAGCGGTAATGGAGGCTCAGGGCTCCCAATTGACGAACAAGTATGCCGAAGGGTATCCAGGGAAGCGTTATTACGGCGGATGTGAATTTGTTGACGTTGCTGAGCAACTTGCCATTGATCGTGTGAAGGCAATCTTTGGTGCAGAAGCAGCTAACGTGCAGCCTCATTGTGGTGCATCAGCAAACCAAGCTGTTTTCTTGGCATTCTTAAAACCAGGCGATACCTTCATGGGTATGAGTTTGGCTGAAGGCGGTCACTTAACCCACGGTATGGCATTGAACATGAGTGGTAAGTGGTTCAATCCAATCGCTTACGGTTTAGATCAGAATGAAGAAATTGATTACGCACAAATGGAACGTTTGGCTCGTGAGCACAAACCCAAATTAATTATTGCGGGTGCTTCTGCTTACTCCAAGAAAATTGACTTTGAGCGTATTGGTAAATTGGCAAAAGAAGTGGGCGCCATTTTTATGGTGGACATGGCGCACTATGCAGGCTTAGTGGCTGCGGGTGTTTATCCCAATCCCGTACCACATGCTGATGTGGTGACTTCTACAACGCACAAGAGTTTGCGTGGCCCACGTGGCGGCATCATCTTGATGAAGGCAGAGCACGAGAAAGCCATTAACTCTGCTGTGTTCCCAGGCTTACAGGGCGGTCCATTGATGCACGTTATTGCTGCAAAAGCTGCCGCATTTAAAGAGGCGCAAGAGCCAGGCTTTAAAGAGTATCAAAAGCAAGTAGTTGCAAATGCTAAGGCATTGGCAGAAACATTGATTGAGCGTGGTTTGCGTATTGTTTCTGGCGGTACTGATTCTCATGTGATGTTGGTTGATTTGCGTGCCAAGAAAATGACAGGTAAGGAAGCTGAGAAAGTATTGGGTGATGCGCATATCACTTGCAACAAGAACGGCATTCCGAATGATCCAGAAAAGCCAATGGTAACTAGCGGTATTCGTTTGGGTTCACCTGCAATGACAACGCGTGGATTTAAAGAGGCGGAAGCAAGACAAGTTGGTCACTTTATTGCTGATGTTTTGGATAATCCAAATGACCCCAACAATATCGCAGCGGTACGTGCCAAAGTGGCTGAGCTCACCAAGCGTTTCCCGGTGTACGGTTAAGTCAGAGCAAATTAATACAGAGAGTTAACATTGCGCTGCCCTTTTTGTCATAACGAAGATACCCAAGTTTTAGATACTCGGGTCTCAGACGAAGGCGACACGATTCGTCGCCGTCGTCGTTGTGCCAAGTGTGACAAACGCTTTACAACTTATGAACGAGTGGAATTGCTATTGCCGGCAATCGTGAAAAAAAATGGCAGTCGAGTGGAGTACAGCCATGAAAAACTGGCTAGCTCACTGAAGCTAGCTTTGCGCAAACGCCCGGTCTCGTCTGATTCTGTTGATGAGTCAATTGCAAGGATTGAAGAAAAGCTCCTTAGCCTTGGCGAAAAAGAAATCCCAAGTGAACGCGTTGGGGAGTTAGTCATGCGCGAACTAAAGCGTCTTAATAAAGTCGCCTACATTCGTTTTGCCTCTGTCTATAGAAGCTTTGCTGACATTGAGTCTTTTGAGAGCGCTCTAAAAGAGCTTAAATAGATTTGTTGTTTCATGCTGGCGAAAGCACAGAAACAAAAAGGACTGCAAGCAGTCCTTTTTTATTTTCATCAGATTAGTG
>JACCDO010489796.1_pt1 | contig 15666 bp, 23 predicted proteins | sample 7446101 | NCBI WGS metagenome assembly JACCDO01 (sample SAMN15323440, study PRJNA562643) | freshwater metagenome | isolation source: river surface water | place: USA:Blue River Watershed | collected 2017-08-16
AAATATGATGAAGAAATTCTTAAAAGAAATAATATAGAAGAAAATTTAATTGAATTAGGTATTAAAAAAGAAGATATAATAATAATAATAAAACATCAAGAAGAAGAATTTAAACAAGAAGAAGAAAAAAGACAAGAAGCATTAGAAATAATAAAACAAGAACAATTAAGATTAAAAAAAGAAGAAGAATTGAGACTAGACTTAATAAAACAACAAAATAAAACTACAGAATTAAAAGATAAATTAGACAATAAAAAAGAAGAAACTTATGTATAAATAAATTAATTAATTAATTAATTAACTAATAAATTATTCTTCTTCTAATAAATAAAATATATTTTTTTTAGAGATATTCTTTTTTGAAATATTTTCTTTAGGAATATCTTCTACTTTTATTATTTTCTTTTTTAATAAATATTCTGTTTGTTTTAACTTTGATTTATTCTTATTAATTAAATCAAAAATTGTTTCATTATATTTTGTTTTATTTTCTTGTGTAGTTGTAATATCTGCACCATTATTAATTAACCAACATGATAATTTATCTAATCCATTATAAAGTGAATGATGTAATAACGTATATCCATATTCTTTTTTTAATAATAATGTTTTAAAATATTCTAAATTATCTTCTAAATTATATTTATCCAATAAAAAGTTTAATCCATTAATTAATTCATTTTCAATAACAAGTTCTAATTTTTTAAAAGTTTGATGAATTACACAATATGGATTGTTATAGGAAACATCTAATTTTAAATTATATTTTGATAGTAATATATCAATAATATGTGTTTTACCTTTTTTTATTGATCCTGTTAAAAGAGATACTGGTGGAAAATTTTCTATAAATTTATTTTTATCTTGTGTGACTACAATTGCATCATCAAATGTTAAAAATTGCTCAAAATTTACATTATGATCTTTCAGTTGATTAAATTGATCTTCAATATGATTAAATTTATTTAATGTTTCTTCATATGAGATTTCTAATTTACTAGTCATTAAATTATATAATATTAACCACAATTTCTCTTCTTCGTTATTTAATTTAATATCTTTACTTGTAAAAGTTGTTATTATTGTCATTTTGTTTTCTTTAGAAATTGTATAAATGACACATATATTACTATCTCTTATTTCAGAATCATTTATTTTAATACCATTTTTGATAACAGTTAATATTTCCTCTTTTGATATATTACGTTCTTGCATACGTTCATTTACGTGTTTGGTAAAGTGAATATTATATTTATTAGCCTGAGTATTATTCATTGTAATTTAATATTTAGTTAATAAAAGATTGTATAAGTATTATATATTTTTCAATTTTTTTCTTACAAAAATTGAAAAATATATAATTAATCAGCTTATTAACTTAATTATATATTAATTAAATAAAATGTCAATTATTGGATATTATAAAGATTATAGATATGTAGTAACTATTCGTGCAAATGATTATACACCTTTTTCAAAAACTGTTATAAATCCAGAAACAGCTCTATACAAAACACGAAATTATGAAATATTAAAAATAGAAGATATTATTGAAAATGAAATCAATGACCCAACATTTAGACTAAAAAAATTAGTATTCTTTTACATAAATAAAGAACTAGCTATATTTGATAAATTTATTGAATACAAAGAATATCAAATATTTCCACTTGGATATTCTGGTATGTATTATGAATATCATGAAAATGGTAATTTATACAAAAAATTTTATCATATAAATGGTAAGATACATGGTGAATTTTTAACATTTTATGAAAATGGTAATCCACAAATTATTTGTGATTATGTGCAAGGCGAAAAATTTGGAAGAAATATAGAATATAAAATTAATGGTGAATTATATTTTCCACTATAATTTATAAAAAAATATTATATGATATTAAAATTTTTAATACAGTGTAGTGCCAATCTTAATACCCCCTTAAATTAAGCACTTTACGGTACATGCCTTACAATAATATTTAAAATCTTGAAATCCCATACCCTGAATAATAACTTTTGGTCTAAACATTTCACATACACATATATGAGTTTTTGCTTTACATAATAACATTTCTTTTTTTATACATATACATTCATTATTCATTAAAGTAATTATATTATTTTATAGTTAATATATTTTTTCTTTAATCATAATATATGATCTATATGTATTATCTGCAATAATCACAAAAATACAAGTAAAAGCATAAATACAAAACATTACATTACTTTTATTATTAAAATTAATATTATAATTGATTAAAGATAATAGTAATAAAGTAGCAAATGAACCAAACAGTAATACAAAACTAGTTTTTAAATTATATGTAAAATCTTCTTCTGATATTAAAGATTGAATTTCTGTATCTAATTTATAATAATGTTTTTTCATTTGATAAAATAATACCAAAAGAAAAAAATTCATATATGTTACAACATATAACATTAATGATAAGTCGCTAACTTTTTCATTAAGTGATCCCATAATATAAGTAAATCCAAGAGGAGCTAATGAAAAACATAAAATAGTAGGTAGCATAAATTTGTATAGCATATTAAATTAATATATTTAATTTACCAATGTTGTATATAATGTATTAAAATATCAACTTTTTATAAATATAACACATCTAACTTAATATCTATTAATATATAATATGTTTTATTATATAGGTATTTTTTTAATTAATATTTTTTGTCATAGTATTATAACATTTACATTACAAAAATATAATAAAGATTATTATGATTTTTTTGAAAATTGTTTTCATAAAACAAATATTAAACAATTAATAAAATATTCATTTATAATCGTTATGGTTGAAGATCCATGTTTTAGATTATTATTACCAAATTTATTAAACTTATACTTTGAAAATAATATTAAATTGTATAGTGCTTTAATATTTTCATTAGGTCATATGATAAATTATATTAATAATTTTAATTACATAAAGCTTATGCCTTTTCAATTATTAAATACGTTTATTTTAAGCTATTTTATATTACATGAAGTAAATCCATTATATTCACTATTTTTTCATGAAATAAATAACATATTTATAATTTTAATAATGTATTATTTATATAAATATTTTCCAAATAAATACTATGATAAATATGATCACGATAAAATTGTTAAAAATATAATAGGGTACTATAAAGTGCTAAACTTAAGATAAACTTTAACACTTTACGGTATATAAAATCTAATAATAAAATATAATATATTATATTATAATGGCACTAAAATGGATTATAAATTCTTCAAATGAAAAAGAACTAAAATGTTTATTAGATGTTTCGATTATAATAGGTTGTAAATTTATATATAATGAACTTAAAACAGAAGCATATCATGATCATTTTGATAAAGATATGATAGAATATGCAAATAAATTACAAAATTGTATTAATAATATTAATAAAAATTGTTTAGATATAGATATAAATGATCAAATAGAAAAAATTAAATTTATTATTAATTGGTTACGTTTTTGGGGTGAAAATAATTTCGGATTTTATGTTATATTATCATTAAATTAAAATTAAATTTGAAGCTGTTTTAATTCTTCATAAGCTAGTCCAATATTTGTTTTACAACCATGAAAACATTGTAAATGATGATTTGTTATATTTGTATCTAAAATGAATGGGTTAAAATTTGTCATTAAATCTTCAAATACTTCTTTTAAAGCTGTTTCTAAAGTTTTATTATTATTTATTTTGCTATTTAATACATCGTAATACATTTCTTTAGTAAAACATTTCCAATTACATGTATCAGAAGTACTTTGTGTATAATCTATAGATATTTCAGACATTATAATATAAATTATTAGTTATTTTTTTATTTAAATAAATAAAATAAAAAAGTAATTTAAAATAAATTAGTTAACAAATTCTATATCACCTGGATCTATTTCTAAATTATAACAATTATAATCTTCTTTTCCTACACAACAAATAATTTTTGTTTTATCTTTATTCCAATTTATACATGTTAAAAATTCTACAAAATTTTGTTGATTAAAGAATGAATATGTTTTACTATATGCAACAGGTTCAAATGGGTATGTATCTTTTACTACAAAAAATAATGATCTTATAACTTTCAAATGTTTCTTACGATGTAAACCACAAATTAAAGTATTATTTTTCCATGGAATAAAATTTGTACTACATCTTAAATGTCCATCTGGTTTAGGAAAAAATGTTGTCATATCACGTTCAAAACCACCATATAATTTAGGTGTATTCAAATCAATTTGTCTCACCTTCATTTTTGGATAAACATCTGTAAAGCAATATAAATTATTATTTACATCAGTAAATAAATTCCAATTTTTTTGCATTATTGGTTTTTTAAATTCTGTAAAATCAAATTCTTTATAAGATTCAATTTCTAAATCTTTATTTAATACTACTAAATGTGGTTTAATTTCAACAATAGTTATTTTTTTATCATCTATAAATATTGGTTTTGGACCAATTATATAATATTTATCATTATAATAAAACATTCTAGGATCTTCACATATAATACCTAAATTTTTTTTATTTTCAAAATTATCTCCTGAAAAAATCCATAATGTTGTGTTAGTTCGTATATACATTGCTTTTATATATCCAATTATATTATTTTTTATTAATTTATCATGACGAACTGCTAAAACATTATTTGCCATTGAATGATTAAAATATTCAGGTTTTGATTCCCATAATACTTTATTTTTTAAATTAATAGAAGGTATTGAATATGTACATAAATATATACAAGATATTTTAAATAATATAATTAAAACTATAATTCCTATAACAATATGTTCTGTTTTCATATAAATTATATTTATATATAAAAAAATATTAGTAAAAATATATATAGTAAATTTATGATTAGGTATATAGTAATTATTATTGTTTTATTAGTTATTATTATAATTACTCAAATTACCCCTACAACTGTAATAAAATTTATTTTAAAACACTTTAAAACAAATATAAAAGTATGCGGAAAGCGTAATTTAAAAGATTATAATAATTTAAAATTGATTATTATGAGTAATCATCATTCTGCATTAGATCAGGGAATTATAACATATGCAATAAATTCAAATATAGAAAGTGATAAAAAATTATACACTGTTGTTAAACATAATCTACTTGGTGATAAAAATGATAAAAATGCTGTATCATCATTTTTAGGAAAATTTAAAGAACCGATATATAAATTTTTTAATTTTATTCCATATATAAGAGGAAATAAAAAAAGTGGCGCAAATATTAAAAAAATGATGACAAAATTAGTCAAAAAAGAAAAACATACTGTTTTATTATTTCCTGAAGGAGAAACACAAAGAATACCAATACCAAAAGAATTTAAACCTGGTTCATTTAAATTGTGTGCTGAAAATAATATTGGTATCTTACCTGTTTCTCTCAAATTTAATAAGCGTGTAGGAGGAAATAAAGGAGATAAAGTTAAAATAAGTAGATGGTATAATGCAAATGTTATTGTATATATTCATGAACCAATTTTTGATAATAATTGGGAAAGTTTAAAAGATAAAGTATTTAATAAAATTAGAGAACCTCTTATAAATGATCAAATATTTTAATCTTAATTATTTATTTAATTATCTCTTGGAAATACATCTTTAAATGCACTTTTTAATAATTCACCATAAGTATATTTTTTTTTATTTGATTGTAAATTACATGATGGATTTTTAAATAAAAATGCATTCACATCTTTTGTATCTGGCGATGATTCTATTTTTTTCTTACCAAAATACATTATGACTGCAAATACTAATACTATTACTGTCAATTGAGTAATGTATTTTGAATATTTTTTATATTTTTTAATCTCTTTTTCATATAATTCTGGATCTAATGAATCAGCATATGAATTTAATACAAAGTTTGCTGTTAATAATAACATAAAAAATATAAATAATGAGTCCTCTGCTCTTGTTGATAAGATAAACATTGTGTATAAAACAAATGTCATACCAACTTTTTTAAAATATAAATATTTATCTGTCGATTTTTCTGTATTTGTTAATGTTATAAAAAATAACATTGTAAAAAATCCAATAATATGTTTTAAAAATGGACTTCTATTTATATTAGAATGAAACCCACATGTAAATGTTGGTGCTAAAAAATTTGCTCCAACTATTAAATATAATATAAATATACTTTTTACATCAATATTAAAGTTTAACATTTTATAATATTAAAATAGATTATATTATAAATAATTTTCTTTATCTTCTAGTAAAGTACTATTATATACATATTTATTATTTTTTTGAATATCATATTTATATAACATCATGGATCCGTTATAATTTATTATAATAAATAACACATCACAAATTTTTTTATTAAATATTTTACATTTTTTTAAAAATCTACATTTAAATATTATTTTTTCATATTCTTTCATATTATATCCTAAATTATATAAAATATTTTCACCTTCATATGATTTTTGATTTATAAATTTCTTTATTTTTATTTTTATTTTATCATTTGAACTAAAAAATCTTATTTTATCATCTTTATAAAATCTTATAAAAATATATTCAGTTTCTGTCATCGATATTTTTTTGATAAAATATATTGGTTCTTTTATAGCCTCAATTACAAAAACCATTATAAATTATTTATATAATAAAAATATATTTATAATATTATATTTATATTTTCTTTATAAACAATATATGGATTACAAACAAAAATATCTAAAATATAAAAAAAAATATTTAGAACTAAAAGGTGGATTTCTTTCACCACACCAAGATTTTTCTCATATAAAATCTTTAGGTTTCGAATTTGAATCTGGTATGTTATGCCCATTTACAGGTGAAATAACTGGAAATACTTTAAAATTAACACCATTTGGTTTTAATGAATATTCCAAAGATGAAACTCATAATAGATCACTTCTTAGACTTCAGTTAAATGATATTAAAGTTTCAGATAAAATGATTGGTAAATTTGAATACACACAAGATTCATATGATTTATTTGATATAACACCCGTATTAGCTATGGATACATCAGAAGAATTATCTAGAGCTCTTGATGGTAAAAAAGATTTATTTCCTGTAATTGAATCAACAGGAGATATACAAAATATTCAATTTGATATTAAAATTGATGAAGGAAAGACAGTTGGTCATAGTGAATTTTTATGTACATTCTTAGAACTTGATGAACATATATTAAATATAACAGATTGTTCTCTTGTTGTAACTAATGAGATTTTAAATTTATTTTCAAATAATAATATTAAGTTAATTGGACATATAGATATACCTTATAAAGAATATATTAGAGAAAATTCAAATGATTTAAGATCTAAAGTGACAATTACAGATTCAATATTTAAAGCTAGTGTTTTTAAATTAACATATATATCAAATTTAGTAAAAAAAGATATATACATATTTACTTATTCATATCCAGTAATTCAATATAAAACAAAAGACATATTAAATGATATTATAATGGCTCCACAAATAACTATAGGTATTGATAATATGAATTTTAGTAGAACAATATTTATGATAGGAGATGAATATAGATATAAAACAGATAGAAATTTTTTAATTTCAACATGTATGAATATTGGTGAAGACATAAAATATTTAGTAGAAACAGTATTAAAAAATACATCAATAAAAGAAGAAGAAGCAAAACATTTAGAAAATCAGACAAATTATGATTTATTATATAATTACTTGATGTTGCTTTATACATTTACTGATGTTGATAATTTTAATTTTTATGAATTTAATGAATCAACTGATGAAATAGAACTTAAAAAATATGGTGTACCATTTATACCACGTCAACATTATTATGAAATTATTGATAAACATCAAAACTTAAAAGAATCAATTAGAATTTTATACACATATGGAATAGAAAAAATAATATATCGTAGAATATATAAATTGTCAATACTATTAAATAAACCTATATTAGAACATGACAGCATTATGACTAATATTACTATTGAAAATATACCTAAAATTTTTGGAGAAACATCTGAACAATTAAAAGGACAAATATTTAAAATTCTCAGAAATGAACAAAAAATGTTTGATGTTAAATATATTGGAATTAGTAAACTAAAAAAAGTAGATCCTATTTCTTCATATACTACAAAAATACCATATAATGGTAAAACATTTTTAGTCGAATACAGATTATTAATGAATAAGCTTGATGTTGAAAGAAATAAATTATATTATTTTAATACTTTTAATAATAATACTGATTTTACAAATATATTAAAAAATTATAAGATTGGTGTTTTAATGGAAAACACAACCAAAGAAAAAAGAGATTCTGTAAATGAAATACATAAAAAATTTATAAGTAATGTACATGACATGTATCAAGAAAAATTAAATACTGAAATTAAAATATTAACAGAATAAAATAAAAAAAATGAAATATTAATTATCATATATCTCTTATATACTTATTATATGAAATATATAAAATGGATAACGACCCCTATATAATTGCATTTAAACTATTTATTCATTGTCTTCCTGTACATAATTATATTATTAACGCATTTGATAATATAATTACTTATTATTGTGGAAATAATAATACATTTATTATTCCATTTAATTATGTAGAAAGTGTTGTGGATAAATGTCGTTAAATAAATATAAATATATATATATATATTAAAAAGGTAAAATTTATGCTTATTGAATGTTATTATTGTAAATTAGCATTTAGAAAAGAACTTTATTTACAACAACATTCAATTAACAATTATACATGTAATTATAAACGTAAAAAAATGTTAGTAAATATAAGTAACAAAAATAATAAAATAAATAAAATAAATAATATTAAAAATGATATAATTCTAGATAAACCACATCAATCAAAATTAAATCGTTTAAAAAATCGTTTAGAATTAAAAAAAATACAATCTAATGCAACAACTTTATCAGAAGATGTCGATACTGGTATTAATATTATTTGTAATCAAACTGCTAGACGATTATCTGAAATTTTAAAAATTAATTTAACAACCTTTTAATTGTAAATAAAGGTGTAAAATTGAGTTCTTCTCAATTCCATAATCTTTTAATAATTTCTCTTCATCATGTAATATTTTTCCATGAAATAAATATTTTTGATGTTCGATCATTATATGTTCTTTATCAAAAACTTTTTGTTTAAAACTTTTTAATGTTTCTGTATTAAGATCAATATATATTGTTTTTGTACCACCTGTCATAGTCTTAACAAATACATTTGTTTCATTTTCAAAATGTATTTTATTGTGAACAACTTTTTTAGGAATTTTAAAAGATGAAAAATGATATTTACATAATTCACCAAAATAATTACGACGAATTTCTTTTATAAACTCTTCATCATTCTCACGTTCTGGATGATGATAAATTATAAAATTTAAATTAATACACATATCAAAATAATGTTTATTATATAATAGATGTTTGTGCCATATTTGATCTATTTCGATTGAAGGAGAAATCATCGTTCCGTCAATATCTCTAGTATAAACTTTTAATGCAATAAATTTAAAATATTCATTTTTAAGTTCTTCTTCGACTGTAAATGGTAGATCATTTTGAACAAGATTATTATAAATAGTAATAGGAAAAGACATATTTTTTATTAAATAATAAATAAATGTTAGCTATTTTAATAATAGTATTTTCAATTTTTATTTGTATATAATGTATAATGGAATACAAAAATAAATGAACTATAAATAACAAACATAAAAAACCTATAAACAAAAATTAGAAATCATCATCAGAAAAATCATCAACAGAAAAATAATTCTTACCACAAATACAACCGGGTTTGCACTCGAGAAAACAACGTTCTGACACGGTTCGCGACCAAACCTTGTCAAACCCGTTGAGTTCGGCATAATCCCGAAGAGAACTAAGCCCTCCACACGCAAAAATAATTTTTTCTTCCTCCGGAGTAAGGGGTTTCGCATTGCGGGCACGATCTTCCCACCACATATAGTCCCGTTCAACATCGTCTTCGGGAATAGGATGTCGGCCACAAATACAACCAGGCTTACACATCAAATAGTGCTTCTCCGACACCGACCGCATCGACGCAGCAATCGGCCCGCGCTGCTTCATATACGAGCGCAGGTATGACAACCCTCCGCACCCGTAAATCACCTCTTCTTCTTCTTCCGTCAGGGGGTGAGGATCACGCGCACGTGCATCCCACCAATCGTAATCCCGGTCCGCAACCGGCACATCATAAAGAGCAAGAGAAACCATTTTGTTTTTTGATATAAAATTAAATCAATAGAGCATATCAGACATTTAAGATTTTCAAATTTTTATAAAAATTGAATATTATAATATCACTTGATTATTAAGTTATTGAATAAGTTATAGTAAAATAAGCTATATATAATATGTCCGATAATTATGCATCACCGCTTCTTAATTCAAATAATCCACCTCATTACAGCTATTCAAATAGTTATGTAGTAAATCCAATTTATTCAGATAAAATTAAATCACAATATTGTTGTGATAAAAGTTGTATTGGATTTAGTTCTCTTTTTATTTTTGTTTTTTGTGTTATAATTCTTCTTATTATTCATTATAGCTAAAATTTTTATTATTTATTTTTTATTATTTTATTTTATATTTATTTTGGTGTTAATATTAATGATTTTTTATCAGAAGATATTGTTACATTATAATTATTTTTTAATAGATTTACTTGAGAGGTTATATCAATAGTATTCATACTTCTAGCTATATTAGCAACTATACGAGACATATTAGTCCATACTTTAGGTACTGGTGGTTGTGGTGGTGGTGGTATTGTTAGTCTAAATTCAGTAGAAGATGGTTGTGAAATTTCTAAAACATTATTAGAATTAACAAATTGTATATTATTATTGTTTGCTCGTAGACTAATTGGAACAGCAGCAGTAGATAAATTAGTCTCTATTTGTTGTAAAGTAGTAAATAACTGAGTACTTTGTGTACAATATTGACTTTGATTTTGTGAATCATATGTTACAAGTAAATTTTCTTTACTTTTTGTTTGATTATAAATAAATATAATTAAAACGATTGCAATAACTAAGTAAATAATATGTTTTGTCTTCATTTATATATATTATTAATTTTATATAAATATTATTTTATAATATCAATTATATGGATTATAATCAAATAAATCAACAAATAATATATCTGATAGAAAATAATAAAATAAGAGAAGCTAATTTATTATTCAATCAAAATGTAAGACGTATACATCATATGAATGATATTGTTTATTTAGCATTTAAAAATAATAAATTTAATGTTGGAAAAGAATTAATAAAATTTAACTTTGTTATACGTAATCAAGGTTATCAATATAATTATTCACCATTTGATTTCTTTTGTCATGTATGTAAAAATGATTATTTAGATATTTTGTTTATAATTATAGAAGATCCTTATTTTTGGAATAAAGATAGAATTATTTTCGAACCAGAATATAAACAAACTCCTAAACAATGGCTTATTGCTACTGCTGGATATATTCTTTGTACATTAAATAAAGTTAAATCAGTTGAAATATTATGTGATAAATACAATATAACAAAATTTGATGCAGATCAAAGTAAATTTTTTGAAATAGCATCTAAGCATAATCATGAAGAATTAATGAATTTTCTTATAAATAAATATGGTTCAATTTTATATGAATCTAAAAATGGTATATGTGAAACATCATTATATGATCTTCCTATATTTGATGGAATTAATAATAAAAGAATACCAATGATTGATGAAATAAATAATAAACACAATATTTCAATTGAAAATCCTATGTATACCGTAATGACAAAAACAAATAATAAATTACAATCTATTGATAATCCATTATATAATTCTAAATTTAATAATAAATAAAAATTGAATATATTTTTTATTGTATATGTTATTAAATTAATAAGTAATTAACTTATTAATCAAAAATGACTCATACAAATATACCTGCTGAAAATCAAGTTGTTATTGAACAACCCAAAAGTATTTTAAAAAAAACTACTGATAGTACAACAGATGATCGATTTTCACATCAATGTCGTTGTGAAAAATGTCTGTTTTCAAATTGTCAAGATACAGAACATGATAATTGTTATATTACTTTTAAAGAATGGTGTGATTTTTATGTTTATTGTAGTGGTCCTGGTTCAGAAGATCCATGTTGTTATAGCATGATGTGTTTTCCTATTGTTTTTCCAATGAAAGTTATCGTTTGTTTGCCATGCACATGTTATAATGAATTTCGGAATTGTTGTAATAAAACAGATAAAAAGAATTATATGTGTTAAAATACAACAGTAAACTGTTGCATTCTACAAAAAATTGAAATATTATATTGTCTACTATATACCTTTATTTATTAAAAGATATTATTCATTTAAAATGTCTATTGCTTCTACTACCTATCTTTTCAATAAGCTCCCCAATCTTCGGAACAGCTCAAACAAGCTGCCAAAGGATCATTCCGGAACACCCAATATTGGAGGCAAAACTCTTAAGCTTCTAGCTAAGAGTGATGCTGAAAATGTCTATTGTATCCCAGCATACAAAATCGCAAATGGAGAGGTAATTATGCCTTTTCGTCATGCAGAATTTGCCGCTTCCTATTATAAGAATGTAAACGATGAAATGTATAAGCGATTTGAGGTTATTGCATACTTTTCGAAGTATCGCAATCATCGTCTCATGAAGAAGATCAACAAAGTTATCGAGACTCATGAAAACAAAAAGCTTTTTACAATTACGCCGGAAATGGAACAGGAAGATACTGAGTTTGACAAGTTTTATATTCTTGCAACTGAACTGAATGTCAATCCTTACAAGTATCTGTGCGAAGATTCTGATGTTGATGATATCGAGCAGTCAACAAATTCATGGTGTCTCAATCAATCAACTACACGTGGAAAAGCATCTGATAACATTGTTATCATCACTGATCTGGATGGACTCGATTGGTTTATTCTTATCGAACGCAAGAATGGTCCTGGTCGTTCTCAAGCAGCATGGGCTGGTGGATTCGTCGATGGAAATGAAACTTTTACCGAGGCTGCTCTCCGTGAGAAGGATGAAGAAACCGACATTGTTATTTCGACTTGTCAGGAAATTAAGATGACTACAAAGATTACCGAACTTCCAGTTATCGTCTCGAATGATTGGGACCCCCGCGCAAAGTTTGTTGAGGGAATGGAAAATGGTGCGGTTGTCACACACTATTTCTTCGCAAAGAATGGTTCTTCTGTAAACGGAGGCTGAACAAAAAATTGATTTTTAAATAATTTTCTTTATTTAGTTAACTAATTAAAGTATTATATATATAATGTTTGCCCTAAATACAATCCGTAATATTACCAAGTCCCAAACTACCCGTAATCTATTTACAATTGTAAACCAGCAAGAATGTGCGTTTCGTGAATTTCTTGGTAGAAACCGTGTTAAACTTGAACCAGGTATTCACATTAAACTTCCAATCCTTCATACTATTCGTAAAGTAACATTTCGTGAAACACGCCAACCAATTGATAAAATTGTCGCATACACAAAAGATAATGTTCCAGTTCTCGCATCAGGATCACTATTTTATAAAGTAACTGATGCTCATAAAGCATGTTATGAAGTTCAACACTATTGGGATGCTATCTATGCTGTTGGTATTTCTGCAATGCGTGCAGTTATTGGTCAATTTGAATATGATGAAATTGTTCGAGAACGTGCAGCAATTAATATTTCACTTAATAAAAATATTGGTACATCAATTGATAAGTGGGGAATTACTTGTACAAATTTTGAAGTATCAAATTTTGAACCACAAAACAGTGAAATCGCGCGTCAACTAGAACTTCAAATGGAAGCAGAACGTAAACGACGCGAGAATGAACTTAATACTCTTGCTATTATTCGTACAGCAGAAGGTACTAAACAAACAAATATTCTTGTATCCGAAGGCGAATATATTAAAAAGCAAAATGAAGCAAATGCTTTTAAATATACTGTCGAAGTAGAAACTCAAGTACTTGCTCAACAACTTGAAACATTGGCTAAACAATTTAATAATAATTCAAAAGATGCCGCAAACTTTCTTCTTGAAAAAGAACGTCTCAAACATCTCCAAAAAATGGCAGATACAGATAATAAGGTATATTTTGTTGATCCACTAAAAACTCTACCAAGTGTAGCACCACTTGCTGATATGCTCAAATAATTTATTTATAATTAAAAAATTGAATTATTTTAATATCTGATATATCTATATATGTTTTATTTAATATCAAATTAAACATGTCTTCTAATACCAATGGTATCTTCACTCAGGCTGAGCCTGAAACTTCCGCGGGGATTGCCCGTATGAATCTTCTTGCTGCTGCGTGCAATTATTTGCGCAACTCTTACCCCACACCAGGTGATCAAACTCCGATGATTCAACAGGATTCTGCTTTGCCCGGTGTTGCGGCTAGTGCGGCTATTTTGGTGGCTATGAACGGCGGCTCTTTTGTAGAGGAAGCCCAATTTCAGAAAATTCTTCAGGATGAGCGCGAAAAGATTGTCCGGGAAGAGCGTATTTTAGCTGCGCGCTGGCATATTCTGTTTTCTGTACCAGAACCTGGCGACGTTACTCCAGCTATTTTTCCTAATTCTCCTGCACCTGGTGTTGCGGCAATGGCAGCGCTTTTAGTTGCATCTGAACCATATGATCCCTATAGCATTTGGACGCCTTTTACTCAAGAGCGACTAGAGAAGGGAGCTGCACAATTTAAGGCAGACCTTTCAAATATTGGTGAGTTCGACAAGTCTGCTTCTCTTGACGAGTATGCTTCCCGTATGCTTCAAAATCGCTTATTGAGTCGCACAGAACTTATTTTAGCCATGAAGTGTGATTATCTTGCAAAGCATCGTCACTATGCTGTAACTTGCAACTTTAATTTTGGCTGTCTGATGCGAACGTTTCGCCGGCGTTGTGGGTATAAGGAAAGCCCATGTGTGTGCGCTAGCATTGAGCCGAATTACATGTATAAGTAAGTGTTTAGTCAGCTTTATTTATTTAGTTAGTTATTTAGTTAGTTAGTTATTTTATTTATATATAATATATGGATTATCATAAGAAATATTTAAAATATAAAAATAAGTATCTTCAATTAAAAAATAATTTAAAAGGTGGAGAAGTTATGTTTGATTTTGATAGATTTTTTAAATCTAAAGAATCTGATAAATTATATGACGATAAATTATTAGATATTTTAACTATTAATAAAATTTCATCAGAAACTCTTTATAATATTAAAAATGACTTACAAATATTTTATCAAAACTTATATGAAAATTTAACAGGAACAACATGTGAAACAATTTATATTCCAACATATTTTAATGATGTTTTTAGAGTAAATTATTATGAACAATATAGATATTATAATAAATTTTATAAAGAACAATTTGAAGAAATTATAACTTTAAACAATGATTTTAAAAAATGTTTTACAAGAAAAATTATTGGAATTGGTAATTCTATACAAAATATAAATAAAATAGAAAATATAATTTCAGAAAATATTGTTCCCTTTCT
>JACCDO010762893.1_pt1 | contig 15666 bp, 11 predicted proteins | sample 7446101 | NCBI WGS metagenome assembly JACCDO01 (sample SAMN15323440, study PRJNA562643) | freshwater metagenome | isolation source: river surface water | place: USA:Blue River Watershed | collected 2017-08-16
CAGCTGTATGCTTATGACTCGTTGCAGTCGTATTTCGCCATGACCGTCGTCTGGAAAGCTGTTTTACCCACTATATTAGCGATTCATTCGGCACTTTTAGGGGTGTGGGGTCCTAGTTTTAAGCAGCAAGTTATTAGTCAAGTGAGCGAAGGCAATATTCTGTATCAACCCATTTTGCCCGAGAATCCAAATATAGCCTCACCATCTAAAGCGGCTGCTGATGCTACCAGTAAACACATGGAAACAGCAGCTAAATTGGTCTTTGATTGTCGTCAATTTTGCTTTCAGCTACTAGGTAGAGCTGCTAACCATAAAGTATTGTACATATGTCCTTCGTATCCTATGGGATTGTTAAGTATTTATATTACGACGAATACGGCTATCCCTGGACCTACTTCAGCATTGTTGTACATGGACAATGCACATCTTGCTCAATTAGTAAATTTCTTCTTGGAAAGTTACATCATCAATGCTCCTCCAAGTGCATTTACTGAGGCTTCAATTTTCATGTCCGTTATGTTTACACATTTAACTCACCGTTTGTTAGTGGCTTATGGTACTTTACATGAGGAGAACGCGATATTGATGCATATATATAAAGACTGTTCTATTTCTTATGGATGCAAAGGATTTAGCAATGAGCACATTGAAAGTGTTCGCGAGAAGGTTATAGTCGGACTGGCGCGGCAATATGCTGATATGTTATCAGCAATTGCATGTTGTCGTGGCTATTTAGCCGTTTCTAAAACAGCTAAAGATGTGGCCAATGCCGCTGCAGCTGGAAGCGGATGGAATGTTGATGATAAATCTTGGTATACATCAAAATCTGGGGCCATCTTGGAGGACGAGAAGGAAAGAGATAGAGTTGTTCGACGCGCATCTATTAATCACCTTCTTTACCACACTAATTCCAATATTTGCACTATATTTATCGAGTCAATCGCTAATATACTGAGTGTGCCTGACTCGATGGTGCTACAGCGATGTGTTAATTTACTTGAGCAGCTATTAGAGAGATCAGTAACTGATACTAGATTGGTACCAATTATTGCGGAGAAAGCGTTTCGCACAGCAGTATGGATAATATTACACGACCCAGAGTATATCAATGGTTTCGAATGGGAAATATGTGACTTAGTGGCCCAAATCTATATTAGATACGTGTTTGGGATGAATAATGAAACTAATCCAAGCACTACTCTCCGCCCTATTACGGACTTGCCGAGGAACATACTACTGCATTTGCCGGGAGTCGCACCAGCTATGATCACTGAATTGGAACAAAAAATTCATCAAACATTAAAGCAAAAGAAACGACGTGATTTGTTTAAAGATTTTTTCATGAAAGTGCTTGCGATTAATGGAATGCAAAAGTCTGATGGCGGGTTAGCTGAGTTATTCAAACACTCTACTTTGAATAATATTCCGGATGCACATAGGGTCAAAAAAATATATGTACATAAGAAAAATGATGAGAATGCGGCAGTCGAAGACACTAACATAGGAAACGCAAATATTTTTGACGACGATGTGTAATTAATGATACCTAATATGAATCGTAGTCTTACTTTTCTGGGTGTGGAAGGCACAGAATTTTTTTTTTTCAAAATTTGGTAAGACTGTGTATGAAATTCGTTATCTTTTGACCAATTCTGTGAATTTCAGCCTCTTAAAAGCTCAAAGTCGGATGAAGGTGCTGATGAGGCGAGTGCGTCATGCGCTATATTCTGTACAGTTAGTTCGAGCCAATAGCAGAGTAATTAAACCGGACGGTGTTGTGCACTATAATCCTGCCATCGATAACCCTGCTACTATTGAAGTTCGTGGTATTGATGCCATGAGTAATATGAGGGCGCCGGTGATCTTGAAAGAAACGGATTTAGTCGAAGAATTCATCCGAGGGTCTGGTCCTGGTGGGCAATCAATTAATAAATCCATGAATAGGGTCCGTTTAACTCATATTCCAACTGGTATGACCGTAACATGTCAAGATCAACGAGATCTTACGAGCAATAGAAAGATAGCGAGGACTACATTACAGAACAAACTTAATTATCATTATAATGGTGATGACAGTAAGATAGGGCGACGAATAATTAGGCTTAAACGACGAAAACAGAAAGCGCATTCCAGAGCCAAAGCTAAATATAAAATAGATAATAATGTAGAAAATGAGTAATTTATATGTACAATATGTAACCGTCAGATGATGTATAATTATATCTATAATTGCTTTACTTTACTTTTTTGTACCTGAATGAGGCAAACCAATACTTGATGAATCAGATGCTGCGCTATCTACAGAACGAAATGTTGCTCTTTCTCTACTAGTATAAACATCAGAATCACTAGCTCTAGCCCCACTTTCGATACGTGCACCTTCATGGTCGCCCAATACTAGTAGCGCTTTATGTAACTCCGCATCTTCATCATCGTCGTCAATGTCGTCGTTCGTTGGAATGAGTTGAGGCAAATTTAGTACTGATTTATTATACATATAGTCTTCATAGTTGATCATCAATCCAGCAATAAATCCTAATATACCTAAAGCTCCAAATAGTATTTCCACATTTGGAATATATAAATGATTCGAAGCGTTATAAATGGCTGCAACTATCAATGGCAAGATTGCTGTGCCTAAATTCAGTGCTGCAGTAACAATGCCAAAACCGAAACCGGTTAATCTTTGTTCGCATACCAATGGAACAGCTGGCCACAGCACAGCAGCAAATCCTGAGTATGCTAATCCTTGTCCAACGAGAGGTCCCACCGGACCAGTGCTGGAATATGCCAATGTAAAATGTACAATTATCAAAATAAATGGTGCCATTGTCGCAATAATTGCTCTGTATCCGTAATTATCCACAAACATACCTAATACAGGTGCTAATACACCACTGATAATGTATGGAATGGACATAATAACACCTGCCTGTTTCTCTGCTTTATCTAATCTATCACAGAATGTATATGTGCATGAATCAGATCCTGACCATGCGTCTTTAGTGCAATCAATATCATCGACAGTTAAATAATTTTTGTAATATCCCTCGCCTGGTATAGTAACATTTTGAGGTAATGGTGGTTGATACCAGTGCGATGACGGACAATCAACAGGATAATTACTAGTACTTTCACACTCGTAAGTATTATATAAATGACAGCCATCAGGTGGGGCAATAAAATAATCTCGTTCTAGTAGCAAGGAGGATGCGACATTGTTGAATGGCAGCACACATCCATACACCAATATACAAATAATGACTAACAGCCAAAATAAACGTCTGAACGATAGAACATCCCTTAAACTAATTATATTTTCGGGTTCTTCACTCTTTATTTTATTTTTGCCATCTGCATTTATAGAATTGGAATCTCTAAATTTATCAAATGATTTATCTACTGGTAATGTAGCGAGTACTGCACCAACACTACCAGCACATAGAATAGCGCCAAACCAACTAGCAAATACTACTCCATCTGCTTGTGACAAAGCAGGTGACGCTATATTATTAATAACACTACCACATCTCGCAATGGCTAAATTGATTCCAAACGCAAAAGCTAATTCTTTTCCCTTGAACCAATCGGCCAATAATGCAGAATTTGCTACAGTTAATGACTCTCCTCCAAATCCAAATACAAGTCTACCAATGAGAATAACTGGCCATGATTTAATGCTTAGTCCGAAAGCAAAAATTACTTGTCCTATTGCAATCAATGAAGCAAATATTAATAGGCACAAACGGACGCCAAATAAATCGACAAAGTAACCTCCAAAAAATGGTAAAATTACATTTGGTGCACTGTAGAGTGTGTACATCAAAGAGAACAAAAACTCGTAGTTACTTGGATCCCCCATATAATCATCAATTTGTGTCTTGATTGCAGATGGTATATCATAACAGTAGTATGATCCAATCAATTGTAAACACGCCAAAATAAGAACTATCCAACGAAGTGGCGATTTGGGCTTGGGTGTATTGACGTATTTCTTATACTGGCACAGCACGAAGTCGACGGACACCCGTACCATTGCCGCGCACTGGCGCACCGCCAGCGACGCCGTATTCACCATTTATCGCAACTCTCACGGCTTCAAGTTTTGGGTGGGTTGAAGACCGTCTGAGACCGAGAAATCCCAAAATGGAACTTCGAACGGTACGATCGCACTTGGATGGTCGAGTCAAATAATGGTTATAGTAGTTTTATTATTATCTACAAAATCAATTTGTATATAGTTGGGGTATACATGTGCTGGATTGCACAAGAACATAAAAAAAAATCACCACACGGATGGCACTCACTCATACCACAACTGAATGACGGTATCACTATTTTATTCATTATTTCATTATTCCATTTTATTTATTTCATTAGTTTGTTTTGTTTCTCTTTTTCCCATTTTATTAATTTCTGAACAGTATGTACATATGTCACATAAATGCGCACTGTGCATATTTGTTATTAGTTTTTAGTAGTAGTATTAAACATTTTAGAAATACTTAATTCTAATTCCACTTGCAGGATACCACCACTTTTCATTGCACAAGTAAGCATTTCATCCGTTATTGTAACTTGATGTTTTGTGTCACAAGCACTGGTGGTGTAAGGTGGACCTTGAGTCCCTGCATCGCCAGTTGTAACAGTTTCAACGTCATAAATTCTAATATCGGGAAAACTACTGCAAGGCTTTAACGTAGGACTTATTGAACGATTATGAAAAGGTGGTGATGTCGTATTCGGTAATCGATCAACTAAAAGGGACTCTGTAGATGATCGATGTGGTGCGTAGAACATAGGCTTATGTGTACTATAATTAGATGCACGAGAAAGAGTACCGATGACAGCTTCGCGTATAGCCGTTTGAAATGGCGATATTTTGCTAAGACTACCAATGCTAATAGACCCATTACTCAAATGTCGGACATCATGATCACCATGATTCGATAGATTACCATCAATAACTTGTAGTCCGATGTCGTGTAGCGTTAATCCACGTGATACACCGATCTTCAATAGTATATATGTGGCTTTAAGTGTTAACAATGATGATTCAGCTATAGCGGCACCGATATTTCTGGTCAATAAAGCAACGTCATCGTCATAATTCATATCTTCAATATATTCGATCAAATCTTTATTGATTGGAAGTTTCACTTGCGGATAGTCAATCCAACATAAGTTTACGTCATTCAAATATAACGCATGAGGGAGGCAATAACCGTGATCGATTGGAACAACACGATATACCTTGTTTGGGTTTATTTGGCGATCATCGGTCATATAGTTGCTGCTACAAATATTTGCTGGTGCTGATGATGATTGATTCGGAATATGATTGTTTGGAAATATTGCTAATGGATCATCAATAGGAATGCCAATTACATTCGTTAAATCGTCAGTAGATAAGGTTTGGTTACTACGTAGTAATTGATCACTGGTGTCGACATGATAGGGGCTTTTATGAGACACTAGTAAGTTTCCACTATGGCGATCTAAATTACAAAGTTTAATATCAAGGATGGCAATTCTTTGAATATCACATAAGTTGAACAACGATGGTCCCATATCTTCTGCTGATGATAAGTGACGAACATATGACTGAACTGATGCAAGTTTGTAACCAAAACGAGTAGTACTCCAATTTTTTGATGTTGAAACTTGGCTAGCAGTTGCGTTAAGTGATGGATAACATTTTAGTTGTGTATGACGTATTTTGGCAAGCGCAGTCGGTGGTACACCAGCAAAACCATTGTCTAAAATCCATGCTGCACATTCTCTGTACATTCCAAAGCCTGGAGTAATCTTGCCTCTGTAAAAATTGGTATTCGAAATACATCCATTGATTGGTGAATTGGGTTCTTCGTCACCAGGCTTACATACTACAGTATATGCTTTAGTTTTATCCCGTAAAAAATAAGTACCTCCTGATGATTCATCACCAACTAATATAGGTTCAACACCAACTTTAAATCCAGCATCAGTTTTCATAATTAAATTAGGTAAATCAGAATTTAGGATACGTGAGTCAAAACTTTCTAATTGTATGAATGTATCATACTCACGTCCGTCGGATAAAGTTGATGCTCTACTCCTTTGTTTATGTTCTCCTGATGGAGATGCCATATGCTTTACAGCATCATTACTTGGTGATGATAGTCTAGCAGGCGATTCCTTGCTTAATATAGAAACTATCGATACTGGTGATGATTGGGTCGAGTTGGGCGAAATATCATGAGTAATCGCTGAATTAACTGTCATTAATGACTTGGTTTGCTGCTGCTTCAACGATGGTGTATTTTCACTCAGCATCATTGAATCACTTACTCGCAAATTGCCACAGCCAGCCGCCTAGTGCCCTGACACTCGCCTGGGCGCTGCGACGGAGCGGGATCGATCGAGTGTGCGCCGAGTGCGCTTTACTCTGGATATCTTTTCTATTATTTTTTATATAAATTTTCGCTCGCTAAAGAATTCCTGTCAGGGTTCGATAGTCGCGATTGCTGATTCTTGGCTTTCGTTGCACTATTTATGGCACCAAACTATGATTGATACACTTTGCTTAATGTGCCATACTAACGTGATATGTTGTTGTTCTAAAATAACTAATTCATTAAAGTAAGCAGGAATTTGCATTAAGCTGGTACTAGTATTGAACTTTTTAATGAAATAAAATGCATCTGCGAGAACAACTGTAGGTCTAAGTATAATGTATTAACATAATTATCGTTTCTTGTTGGTACCGGCGGTCCTGTGTGAACCATGACATCAAGAGCAAACAGGAATAGGAGGTATTAGAAAGAAAATGGTACTTTGGAGTGGCTCGAGGACGCTTTTGCTCTCGTTGGGCCTCGGGCTCGGCATCTTGCTCTATGTTAGATGCAGGAAATTGAAGGAGGAGAAGAAAAGAACGAAGAAAAAGAAGCAAGGCTCGGTAAATATTGGAGGGATATTTGGGATGGATGTTGGAGGAACATTGACTAAAATTGTGTATTTTGAAGCGAAATTAAACGATGAAACCAGTAAAAATCAGATGTCGACACCAGAGCCATTAAAAAGGGCGCTTACTCATCATGGTGATGTCAAAAGTGACGATGAAACAGTTATAGCAAATCCATTGAGACGTAGTAATAGTTTAGGAAACTTAAATAATCCTGATCATCAAGCTGCACTACAAAAAATATATAATTATATGGATAGTACGCGACAGAATCCGCAAGTAACTGTGAGAGATGACGTATTGTCTTTTTATTCTAGTGTACTAGGGGGAAAACTACATTTTTTATTATTTGAGACTAGAAACATGATATCTGCCATCAAAGTAATAAGTTCGACTTCAATAACAGAAAATATAAGTACAATCGGATGCACTGGTGGCGGTGCACATAAATATGCTAAAGACTTTGAAGATCAATTAGGTATCACCGTCACACAATTAGATGAATTAGGATGCTTAATTAGAGGAATGCATTTTGCATTGACTAATATAGAGGGAGAATGTTATTCTTATAGAAGTGATAAGACAGATAGTGCATCTGCTGCGAAAGTTAGAACTGAAAGCGAAAATGCAAAAAGTTGGCAAAAAGATGTAAAAGAGCACACTAAGAAAGTAACCATACCGTTTGATTCACTACAAAACGCATCACAATTTCCTTATTTACTGGTTAATATTGGGTCGGGTGTTAGTATTTTAAAAGTGAATGGACCTGGTGTATTTGAGCGTGTATCTGGTAGCTCATTAGGCGGTGGGACATACTGGGGATTGTGTCGTCTACTAACAAGATGTGCTACATTTGAAGAAGTGTTAGACATAGCTGAAAGTGGTGATGCAACAGAGGTTGATATGTTAGTTCGTGATATATACGGCGGTAGTTATGATTCAATGAATTTATCCAGTACAATGGTCGCATCTTCATTTGGTAAATTAGTAATGAAAGAACATCCACGAGATGGGGTTAAAGAAGAAGATCTAGCTATTGCACTATTAATGATGATAACAAATAATATTGGCCAAGTTTCCTACTTAAATGCACAAGTACATAAATGTTCTAAAATTTACTTTGTTGGAACTTTTTTACGTCATAATCCAATTTCATGTCGACGTCTAGCATTTGCTATTGATTTCTGGTCTAAAGGCTCGATGGAAGCATTATTTTTAACTCATGAGGGTTATTTTGGTGCATTGGGTACCTTCTTATTGTCCGCATTCGGTAACGATTGCGATAAAATTCTTTCATTTGTGCCATCCAAATCATCAAATAATAATTCAACAAATGGCGATAATGAAGAAGGCAAAGCATTGCGATTCGTTAGTCAAAATATAAGTGCAAATGATTTAATGAATGAAAATAATGGTAAATCTGTATTTGGCATTCCATTGGAATTTCTTAACAAAATCCGAAACTGGAACCCAATCCCTGGTGAGAATAGTACCAACAGTAACGGGAACAATGCAAATAGTAATTCAGATAAGTCACCACGTATTAGTGGTCAATATCAAAATAAAATATATAGAAAAAGTTTTGGTGCTCCTAATGAGCTGAGAGAAGAAAAGAATATGGTTATTGTTGGGGATCATACGGCAATGGAGGATGATGCAAACGATGGAAGTGTAACTCCAATAGCGACTTTGAAGAAGAGTCCGTACTCCACCGAAAAAATGTATGAATACCACAGTGATGATGACAACAGTAGCGAGGTGAAGGTGGATCAGAACGTCTATAGTTATGGGCGCAATAGAAGGGCTGTTTCTATGGAGAACTAAGAACTAAAATAGTTGTGTGGTTGTGTACTGTACCTTTGTAATTAATTATGTAACTACCTATACTTGTTCAAATGCAGTTTTTCCATATCTTCCTCTAGCTCTGACTGCCTTGAATTTGGCTTCTTGGGCGAGGGTTAGGGTATTCAACAATTTCACCAGGTAACTCAAAAAATAGGAATAATAAAAATCATCATTTCTGTCCATATTTCTGAGATGGCAAGAGTCAAGGTGGCGTTGCTGGTGCTGCTGGTCGCGTTCGTGGGGCTGTGTCTCGGTGCAGACACTACTCCGCAGCAGATTCACATTGCATTGGCTGGGAATGACGGAAAAGGTAACTCCAACAAAGTAGCCATTTCATGGCAAACAGTAGACTCAACAAGTAAATCTTTTGTGAAATATGGGGTTACTTCAAAATTATATACCAATGTTGTTGAAGGAAAATCATCGTCTTATTTCGCTACTTATGACCATCATTGTGTTACTGATGTATTATCTCCTAATACGAAGTATTATTATATTGTTGGTTCAGATGAAACGGGATGGAGTGCAGAAAAATCATTTACTTCCGCACCTTTATCGTCAGATTTACGTAAAGATTTTTCTTTCATGTTTTATGCTGATTTAGGGGTGGTCAATGGTGACTATTCTATCAATTATCTAGCCAAAGAAGCTGATAATTTTGTTCTGGCCTGGCATGCAGGAGACATAAGCTATGCAGATGATAGCTTTACCCATGTTGGTTGTTTTACTGAATTTTGCTACGAAGATGTTTATAATCAATATATGAATATGATCGAGCCATTTGCTTCCTCAAAGTATTATATGACAACACCTGGTAATCACGAAGCTGATTGTCATGATGCAAATTGTATGTTGTCCAAAGAGAAACGTGAAAAATTAAGTAATTTTACGGCCTATAATAGTCGGTTCTTAATGCCATCAACTCAATCCAATGCATATAATATGCATTATTCCTTTAATTATGGAAATATACATTTTATCTCCATCGATACAGAGACTGGTTACCCCGGCGCTCCTTTAGAAACGAGATACATATTACCTTGTGGAGGTTTTGCAGAGCAGATGAATTGGTTAGAGCAAGATTTAATTGAAGCAAATAAAAATCGAGCAGAATTTCCATGGATATTCGTAGCGGGTCATAGACCTATCTATTTCGGTGATGCTGTTAATCTAGAAGTTCAAAGTGCATTTGAAGACCTGTTTTATAAATATAACGTCGATATGTACTTCGCGGGCCACGTACATCACTATGAAAGAGATTATCCTACCTATAGAAATGTTAGTGAAACATCGTACAATAATCCAAGGGCAACTACATATGTTCAAGTTGGTGGTCCAGGTAATGATGAAATGCAGAACGTTTCAAGTACTATAAAAGTTGATAAAACTTTGGATACCATTTCTCCTAAGGATAAATATAAAGCCAATTCGATGAGTGGAACTTGGACCGCTATGTACGATGATGAAAATCGTGTTGGAGTAAGCAAAGTTACAATTATTGATGACAATAATCTAAAATTCGAATATATTCGTACCTCCACCGGTGAAGTATATGACACAATCAACTTATACCGAGACCATTCATCTATGAATTAACTGCGGTCTAGAACCATAATTTTAGAGTTTTATATACTGCATACAACTCCAAAATTGTTTTTTTAATCAACTATCGTCATTATTTTATCATTACTATTTATTATGTAAGTCGCTTGTTGCGGGACAGCGGTCAGAGAGGTCGTACTGCGGTACACGTAGATTAATCTTAATTATGTTTTACAGTCAGGAAAAATTATGCCGGTACTACACTTTTACCCAAACCGGTACTGTACAGGCCGGTTTTACGAAACCACTTCTACCATTTGGTACCAACCTATTTTGTACTACACACCACTAAGATGCTCGAGGCGATCGTGGGTAAGATAAACGCACTGGCTTACACCGCCACTGGGCTGCATATCGGCTTGAAGTCCGATTATGTCCTGTATTTCTTCGCTGTTTGCGGGATAGTACCTATCTTGTGGACTGCCATTTACTGCTTTTCTAATCTGTACATGAAGATTGCAGGACCAGTCAACTTGAAGAAAAAATACAATGCAAAATGGGCTTTAGTCACTGGTGCATCTTCTGGTATTGGAAGAGAATTATCCAAAGTACTCGCATCACAAGGTTTAAATGTGGTTCTTGTTGCTTTAGCTGATAATGATAAAACACCTGAACACATGTCTTTAAATTCTATTCTGGCTGAATTAAAGAGCACATATAAACAACAAGAATTTAGAAAGATTGAAGCAGCCTTTAACTACGGTGTTGATTATATGCCGGCAATTATTGATGGAACAAAAGATATTGATGTACAATTAATTTTTAATAATGCCGGTTTTATCGTGTCTGGTTTCTTTGATACCACTACCTTAAATGCACAATTAAATAATTTGGAGTGTAATACTACATCTTGTGTCAAAGTTACGCACCATTTTCTGCAATTATTAATTCAAAAGGAATTGAAGGGATGTATAATGTTTACTTCATCCGTTTCCGGTTACTTTCCAAATCCATTTGCAATTATGTATGGTGCTACTAAAGCATTTGTATCACAATTTGCTGCATCATTAGCTATTGAAGTGCGTGCTAAAGGTATTGATGTCTTAGCAGTCCATCCATCACCAGTTGCATCCAACTTTTTTAATTCCGTTACCCATAAGATTGATGCATTAGATATGGCTAAGAAAGCAGCTGTATCACCAGCTACTGTTCCAAATTTAATGTTATCTTGTGTAGGTAGATCACATTTGGGTGATTTGGGTGGTACCGCATTCTTTATGCGTTTTTTCGCAGCCATATTGCCTATGGATTTTCTTACTGGTATGATTTCCTCAGTTGCACCTAATTTACCTGATTATCAAAGAAATAACAAGAATAGAGGTTCGGGTGGGAAAAAGACAAATTAATAACATGCATTGTATATAAACATACAGATTTTATTTCTTTGCTGGTTTGAATCCGGGTCTTGCTTTACCTTTCATAAGTTCTAAACTTTTTTTTTCATCAATATCTTCAGATTCCTTGACTTCGATGCCGACTTCTTTGGGCCAATCATTCATAAATGGCGCTATATCTGCAGGAGGACGATGGACATTTCCTCTAATATAATACCAGACATTATCAGCTTTACTCTTTTCAACGAGTGATGTCTCCTCGATTGGGTATCGTATTCCATCTTTGTCTATCGCCAAAAACCTTTGTGTAACCTTGAATTAGTCAATTAGTAAGTAAGTTAAATGTGCATATATTAATAGGAAGGTCCATACCTCTGCTTGATCATCTTTTAAGTAATTTACTGAAACTATTTCGAGCTTTATATATTGGTAATTATCTATCATATTAGTGTAAAGGTCCTTTTTCCACTTTTGTCTACCAGTCTCATACACTTTTTGCTCTAAATATGCATCATAATCAACAGATTTTGTACTAGTTGTATCAATAATATAGTCAACATTACCACTTGCATATGCACTAAATCTGCTTATGATAAGCTCCTCTGGTGATAGAGTCTGTTTGTCTTTAGTATGATGTGCCTTACAACAATCCTTATACTTTAGTAATGATTTGCTCGAATGGCATGGGCAGTTGACGTCATCTAATGGTGGTGTATACACCCTCTCCTTCTTCTGAATCACTTTGCCGAACCCGCCACTTAGTCCCGAGACCAAGATACTCCATCCTAGCCATACGCAGATGTACAGCGCCAAGGTCAATTGCATTGTCAATAAGCGAGCAACAAACAACTAGTGCTACTTGACAATTGTCACCTTGTGAACACGGGTACGTCACAGTACCGGTGGTGAGGAACGTTCCTAGAACGAACTCTTCGATTTGTAACTTTGCAGTGGTTCGGAAGCGACTGAGAAAGATGAACTCGCCCAATCCCTGTCGATCTCGCGGTACTCTAATTGGAATAATTCCACATTGTAGGTCACCGGTACAGTAGGTAGGAACTTTCTACCGGTACCAAAAAATATTTATTCAAAAAATAATTTTTTAAAATAATTTTAGACTAAATTGAACCAGTTCGTACAAATCCGCGCTAGGATGCTATCGTGGCTTGCATCCCTGTGGGATTCGTTGCTAAAATTACTCTATTCCTTCTTGTATCCAAGATCCGTTGTTGTTTTTCCTAATAGTAATCGAAAAATTTATATTGAACAAAAGAAAGTGTTAGGAGAAGGCGCATTTGCATGTGTTTATTGTGGATATGATATAAATATTGGTTGGAATTATGGTGATAAGCAACCCAAAGGATATGCGGTGAAAAAAATGTTTATTCAGTCTTCCGAGAATGAATGTGATGCTGCAAATGAGATTAGTTCATTAAAACGATTCAAGCATCCTAACATTATTCCTTTACTTGATTATATAAGCAATTGTACGGAAGGTGACAGAATTGTTACATATTTATTATTTCCTTTAATGTCTAAGGGAAGTTTGCGGCAAGTATTAAATAAACAAATTGAATGTGGAAAAACGGGATATAGAAATAAGAAATTATCTAGTATAAATACAAGTTCAAATGACCTGAGTGTAGATAGACCGACAATATATGGAGTTTTAAATGATTTTATTAGTATTTGTTCAGCTTATAACCTTTTGCATACATCTGCGCCATCGTATGTGCACGGTGATATCAAACCGGAGAATATTTTAATTGCAGATGATAATACCCCGATGCTAACAGATTTTGGTTCTACTAGACTTAGTGATATAGTTATATCGACTAGAGCTGTAGCGTTGCAAGTTAGTGAACAAGCTGCTCAATATTGCACCATCTCGTATCGAGCTCCTGAATTATTCGATCCACCAAAAGGTATTACACTTTGCAGTCGCACTGATGTATGGGGACTTGGTGCTCTATTATATGCTTGGTGGTTTGGTTACTCGCCGTTTGAAATTGAATTTAATGAAAACAGTGGTGCTATACGTGTTGTCAACTGTTCATATTTGAAAATTTTGGCAAATATTCCTAGGCCTAAGAATCCGAGTGACGACGATAATTATATACTTGACTTAGTCCAATGGATGCTAAACAAAGATATCAGTACCAGACCTTATACGAGTGATGTTATTGAAAGGGTTAAGGATTTATTAAGAAAAATTCCTAATAGCAATTCAGGTGAATATGTATAAAAACCTTTTTATCCCTTAGTATTTAATGCGGTGGCAATAGCTTCAACAGTTTGGGAAGTCAGAGTACACAATAATTCCTCCGGTAAATTTTGAAAGTGTGCTTCAATGTCAATCGTTATTTTTCCATCTTTGAAGCCACTAGCAGATACCATAATACTTCGTTGATCTCGTTCAATGTAACTCAACGAAGACAACTTATTGCGGATATCATTAATCAATTTAGGCAAGGTGTTTAGTTCTGTCAGTGGTACTGATAATGATGTTTTAAATAGACGGAATTTGGTTCTTGACCAGTTTATTATGTCCTCTTTTATGAGTCTTGCATTTGGAACAATGGCGATACAGTTGTCGTTTCGTCTGAGCAATGTGTTTGTATAAGATATCTCCTCAACTATGCCACTTAAATTTTTTAATTCTACTCTTTCGCCTTTAAGGAAAATACATTAGATGATGCATTAGATATATGAATTAAGATTATACTCACCTACACGAAACTTATCCTGTAATTTAATTAATATTCCACTTATAATATTTTCCATTGTTTCTCGCAAACCAAGTACAACCGTAGCACTACCTATAGATCCCAAAGCGAATATAGATCCAAGCGCGAATCCAAGCTCTAATGACATTGCCTCCAAAGATAATCCAATCATGAGCCCCCAAACAATAAGACTAGTTAATTCATCAATAGTAGCCTCTCTCATATGATCCCGATAAGATTTATCTTTTCGCAATTTGTAGAAGAACCAAGCTTTCAACTTAGTTATGTATTTTCCAGTAATAAAAAAGGAAACAGTGGTACATATCAATCTAGGTAAATCACCTTTAATGTGAAAGATAAATCCCAACGCCTTCAGTGCTAATGATATAGCATCAACTATGTATAGAAATGGGATGAAAAAAATGCTATATTTAATCGGTTCTTCTAAATAACCGAATATACTATTTTCATACGCAAATTCTGTATCAATAGTAATAATCTTACTCTTACAAATGTTACTATAGAGCCAATTATAGGACTGAAACAAAAGTTTCAATAATGGCTTATAAATATTTATCAAAAAAATAATTAAAAAAATATCTGAGATACTAATCAATTTCGATATGTCGTATGCTAGAGTACTCACGACTGTTCTAAATTTTAAAGACGAATGTGTAAATAATTTTCTTGATTGCAGAAATAATTTTCCCTCCTGCATTACCTCCATAGGTATTCCTTTAATTAGCTCCGCAACTGATAATCTGCCATCTTTGTTGATATCAAATGTAGAAAAGTGATCGCTACTAGTTGTGTGTGGTACCTTTCGTATCCGCTTCTGACAGAGATGGCGCAATGAGAAGCCATTGGTTCCGAGCAATAACAGGCCAATTGCGCATGCTAATCGGATAATAATCATTTCTATGATCTAAATAATGGTGTAAAAACGCACTTATCCGTACGACTAGGTAGGAACTACCTAGGTAAGTGCGCAAGAAACTTTGCGAGGCCTAGGTGTGGATTCCAGGTGCAAAGCTTGGGAGAAAAAGAAGAAAAGAGAAAAAGAAGAAAAGTATGTGCGCAAATCTGGTGCTACTGGCGCTCCTATCTTTCTCGATCCACTACACCCGGTCGGCCATTTTGGTACTGTGCATTTACTTATTGAGCGCAAAGCAACTGACCGTGGCATCATATTCGTACCTTCTATCATTAAATTACG
>JACCDO011922801.1_pt1 | contig 15665 bp, 12 predicted proteins | sample 7446101 | NCBI WGS metagenome assembly JACCDO01 (sample SAMN15323440, study PRJNA562643) | freshwater metagenome | isolation source: river surface water | place: USA:Blue River Watershed | collected 2017-08-16
ATCACAGTAACGTGCTAGCCCGGTATCAATTGAGCACGGAAATATTTGCGATACTAAATGGCACTAGAAGGAGCATTGCGAACATGGATGTGTTCAATGCGCATGAGTGGAGTATCAATGATATTAAAGTCGTGCACGTAATCGAAGATTTGTATGTCATTCCAGTCGGTCTGGCACTAACATCTTGAGTTTATTTGTTACTTTGTTAATTTTGTAATTGCTGCGATTTAAAATATAAATAAAATGCTTCTAGGAAGTAACTTAGACTCAGTTGAACTCAATGAACTTTAGTCAGTTCCACGTTGTTGCGGTGGGTGTGGACTCTAATTTTGAGAGGAAAAAAAAAGATAAAAAAGGAAGGAAGAAAAATGGTCAAGTCCTGGTTGATTGTGTTGCTACTGGTCGTGAGTAGCAGCACGCTTTGCGCCCTCACGACGCCTAGCAGAATATTAAGCTCGATTCTAATTGCATCCTCATTCGGCAATGTTCCAGAAGCATTGACAACAATAATACGTAATCCAGATAGTGCACTGTGTTCACTGGATACTATGCTAGTTGACGACTTCCATGGATCCTGCCAGCAGCTGGCAGATATCGTGAGAATACGCGCCGGTAAGGTGTTAACAATTCGACAAGATTGGGGTGGAAGTGCTTCTACTGGTGCTTCCGTATGGAATGGTGCAAATATGATATCGTGGTATCTAGAGAATACATTAGGCAGAAACAACCTGAAAGATTCCAGTGTTATTGAATTAGGAGCTGGAGTAGGTTTTACTAGTTTGGTTGCTCAAGCACTTGGTAGCACAGATGTAGTAATCACCGATGGTAACGAAGATGTATTAAAATTAGCGAATACAAATATTAAAATTAATGTCCCAAATGAGGAGTTAAACACCATTAAAACAGGAAGATTGAGATGGAATACAGAAGATGAAGAATCTTACCTCACAAGTTCAAGCAATAAGCCTTGGGATTATATTATAGCTGCGGATGTCACCTATTTAAAGAAGAATAGACCCTTACTCTTTTCAACTATAAGTAAATTATGTGGGCCAAATACTGTAGCAATACTAAGCATGGAGCCTCGCAATGTCGGTGAAGTGGAAGATGTGCTCGAAGAAGCAAAGAAAAATGGGTTTACCTGGAAAGAAGAAAGGTTGCCAGTCGATCCAGTCAAGAGTCAGTGTAGCCTGCTATGCGCTCGATTATTTATATTATCGAAAGTGTAAATAAAAATTAATCTAATTGAGCCGTATTGATCTCCGTCTTCATTCTAAGTCCAAAAACTGATTTCGAATTTTCATATTTAAAAAATTTATTGTGCCGGTACCTGTACCGGTAGAAAATTATTTTTGAGGAAATTTAGTGGAAAATGAATATTTGATGAACAAATAGAAAACAGGAAGAGAAACAGGAAGAGAAACGGGAAGAGAAACTAGTATACAAGTAGGAAGTGAAAAACAGTAAAAGATCAGCATGTCTGTGTTTTTATCTAATTTAGATGATTTTATAGCGCCTTCACAAGCGTGCGTGAACCCCTTCGTCCAACAGCCTCGCGCAGATAACGAGGGCGGAAAGAGCAGTACAAAGAGGCTCCAGCTGACTGATGACTACTCGCTGACCGAGTATGAAACCATAAAACCAGATTTAATCAAAACAAAAGAAGCAAAAGTGAACACTTCTGCCAAGGTGGCAACTGTATCGTTGAATGATTGTCTTGCGTGTAGCGGGTGTGTCACTTCGGCCGAAGCTGTTCTTATTCAAGAGCAAAGCATTGATAAATTAATAGAGAAATTGGTAAATGTTCGTAGTAATAATGATAAAACCAAGGTGATAGTATGCATTTCCCCGCAGAGTAGGGCTTCCATCACGGGCATGCTAGCTAAAGGAGACAGTACAGCAAACAATATCAATACATTTCTGAAATTGGCACATATATTAAAGAATATGGGTGTATATTACGTGTTTGATTCATCATCGGGTGGAGATCTGGCGTTGATCGAGGCGCGAGAAGAGTTTCTAATGAGGCATCACTCAAGTAATAAGACTAATAAATGGGATAAACAGGTGTGTACTATGCCTGTTTCATCCAATATAATCAGTATAATCGAGACCCAATCAGTCGGCGATTCGTATTTTAATGCCACTATTAATAACAGTAATATAAAAACAGTTAGCGTAGCAGCACCAGAAGTAAGTCTCCAGCTGCCGATGCTGATATCGCAGTGTCCAGGTTGGGTGTGCTACGCCGAAAAAACAAGTCCACAAGCCATACCATACATGTCATCCACCAAAAGTGCCCAGCAAATTATAGGTTCTGTTATAAAGAATGTAATAAATCGCGATAATAGTGATACGTACTACATTGTGTCCGTCCAACCGTGTTTTGACAAGAAGCTAGAGGCATCTAGACTTGATTTTTACAACGACGATAGTAAGGAGCACGAGGTGGACTTGGTCCTATCGACTAATGAGCTATGGAATCTGTTAGTCTCGGAAGCATCGTCCACAGCCAGTGACATGGCTGAAGAAATGAGTAGCGATCGAGATAGTACACTTCGTAGTTCGTCTGAAGGGGATATTGGAGGAGTGGCGGAGTACATGGCAGCGATCCCTTTAGACTCACCTCGTGGTCGAGATGAAATAGAAGCGATGTTCCGGTCTGTTAGTGTTGACGGCACACATTTTGTAAGTGCAGCGGATAGTAATGGTGGAAGCGGTGGTTACTTAGAGTACCTCATGCGATACAGCAGCGAGAAGCTGTTGAATATCTCTCTACCCGGGGAACCCTTACCATACAGCAGCGGCAGGAATCCGGATATGTCCGAAGTGACCATCTGGAACGCGGACAACACCAAGAAGCTGATGTTTGCCAAAGTATACGGATTCCGAAACATACAAAGTTTGTTGTTGAAAATAAAGAAACAAAAATGCGAATACGACTTTGTTGAGATAATGGCGTGTCCCAGTGGGTGCATCAATGGCGGGGGTCAGTTGCGAGGACTGACCAAGGAGACTCCGGCTGATACAAGAGAAAGAATTGGTGAAATAGAAAGGATATACCACAGTATGACGACTCTGCAGACCCCCGACGAGAGTCCTCTAGTGAAATTCTTCTATAGTACGATAGGAGCTGGTCCGTTGCACGAGGCTACTAGACAGTTGTTGCACACACGTTACCATGCAGTACCGAAGCTAGAAGAAGTAGCGCCATTAGCTACAAAATGGTAAACTATATTGTATTGTAATTAATTATAAGAATAACAGTGCATACGCTACGAAAGCGACTAGTGCTAGTACTCCCATGGCTTCCAACGCGTCTTCCGTCCTGACGTACTTCATACCTCTCGCATTCTTTACAATGAAGAAACCCATGACTATAATTACACCTTGGCCCGCCGCTAGTAGATAAGCGGCGTAATAGGCGCCTCTGAACTCTGGATCCTCGCGTTCCCAATCATCCACAGTCTTTTTGACAATCTTCTTGAAGCGGGTGGCGCTGATATCTTTCTGTGATTTCTTGGATTTGGATTTCTGCGCCTTGCTGGTGCGATCCGCCTCGATAGCCAAATTAATCTCTTTGTAAATGAACATCTCTGCTTTCCCTTTGATGGAAGGCAGGCCGGCGAGGAAGGAGCTAGGCTTGATGCAGGCCAAATTGGAGTACTTGTCGCTATCGCGGCAATCACGAAGGTGCTGATGGAATAGAATCTGCGCCTTCAGCTTGGGCTTATCGAACAGCTCGTCCCACTTTTTGTTATTGTAGTTGCTCATCGCCTTCTGCAACAATCCGGTTGCTTGAATGAAATTAAAATCCTGCAATGAAATGTGCTTGAGGTACGGGTTGACGTCCGCAGCGAACTCTTTCGAACAGTTTGCGGACAGCGAATTAATGACCCGGTTAATGTCGTCAATTTCGGTAGGGAAATAGAAGTTGACGGAGTCTTGGACCTCTTCACTCGCGTAGTCAAACCTCTCGATTCTGTCTTCGTATTTCTTGTGCAACTTCTTTGCTAGATTCTTCACACGTCGCGTGTGCACACCCATTAGATCCTTTTTGTACTGCTCAATGGTGCCACTTGCTTTCACATTCTCTTCTTTAAACGCCCGGTCGCCACTCAAGAAAGAAGGGAAAATCATATTGGCGTTACCACTATACGAAAATCTCTCTGGGAATGGACCGTTGGTGTTGTCCGTTTGGATGCGCTTCATGTCGTGGTACAAATTATCCGCCCAACTCTCGGCTTGGGGGTTCTCCTCCGCGTTGCTGTTCTTCTTCATGATCTGGTCCACCGGCTTGTAGATCTTCTCGTTGAACCAAGCCTTCACAGTGCTTTCAACCTTTTGGCGATTTTCTTCCAAGTGGCTTTTGTCCGTTTGCTTCATTGAATTTTCGAGGACGCGAATGAACTTATCGAAACGCTTGCTTTTGCTGCTCAAATACGCACTGGTCTTTTGGACAAACAGCCCTTTTACGCTTTTCTGGATCTCCGCGATGGTGCCATCCGAGTTGAAGTTGACGTCATCAAACGGTATTTTAAACTTTACTTTCAATTCCCTGGAGTATTTTTCTTCCAATTCGTGGTCAATCACGTCCTGAACGGCTTCGTCCACCTTCTTGTTGTTGCTAGCGGTGTAGGTTTCATCGAAACTGACCATTTTAGCTTCTAACTTGGCCTTACTCCTCTTCAACTCCTCACTGTCCCCTGCTAACTTGGGGACTAGGTCGAGCTTCGCCTTCGTTTGGCTTCTTAATGCGTTGGTATCGAATGTCGTCTCGTCGAACGGAATCATGTAATCTTTCCTGACGGTTGCCACGTACGTTTCATACTCTTTACTTATTGCCATGTCCCAACCGTCTGCTATCCACTTATCATTCCCGGCGGTGCATGTGTTTATCATGGAATTGATCCGCTTTTCTAGAACATCTTTGACCTCCTCTTGCACCTTGTCGCGTGGGACAGCAACGGCTCTTTCATACGCTTTCGCGATGTATTTTTCTTTCAAGCGCTGCAACATGGCGGCATAAACAATCTTATTGTGGTTTTCAGTGGCTAAACTTTTATTATCAAAGTCCTTGATACTCCTGGCGATGGCCTCTTTTAACATGTTTTCTTCGATGATCTTCTTGCTGCTATCTTCGATGCTGAAAACGTAACCGCGAAGGACATTTTCTACATTACTGTTGAACGCGTCTAAAGTACGATTTTTCCATGCTTCCACATTCTTGAATACCCGCGGCGCTTTGGTTCGACCCTGTTGCACAACGGAAGTAACTGCGCCGTTAAATAATCTTCTACGTAACTCCTCGATAACCTCGTTATACTCTTGGCTTCGACGTGATTTGTCCGCGACGGTGACTTTCTTGATGAAGTCTGGATCACCAGGTGTAGGAACAATGACTGGGTCAATACCGTTCGGGAAAATAGTGTTAAGCTGGTACTTGCGGGCTCCGTGGTCAACAATAAATTCATCAAATTGATTTTTACTATTTTTTCTGTGATTTTTTAAATCAACATTTTGCACAACCCAAGTGAGCTCAACTTCTGCAGTGTTGTAATCGAATTGATGTTCTTCAGGTAGTGACGCGTTGACTGATAGTACATATCGCAAGCGATCTGCGAGCCAATCGAGGGTTGTTCGGGAGCCTACTTGACGAAGGGTGTTATAGACAATTTGGGACGAGAGAATATACGCGGCACCAAATAATGCTGCTTGTTCATCAAACTTGAAGTCACTCGCTGATGTACCAGGTGTATCGCATAATACAATAGCAGGTCGTTCTACCGCGCACTCTTTAGTCTTTGCAGCTAAGCGCGTCTTGATCGTTTCTTTCTCCTTCTCGGCAGCTTGGACTGTCGTTAATGCTGAAAACGAAGCAATACTGGTAGGTGATAAAACTTTTTTCTTTTCATTCTGAATTTTTTCAAATTTTCTTACAGAATCCGCTGCTTCGGCACTTTTCAACTCGGCATCTTTAGCGGCTTTAATCGCGGAGTCTTTAACAGCTTGATCAACAGTCTCTCCATTTATATTAACATTAATTTCTTTCACTTTTTCCGATGATAATTTTGCAGCTAAGGCTAAAGTAGTAGCGACATCTCTAGCATTCAGAGTCGATAATAAAGCATCGCAGTAATCATATTGCTGTCTCAATTCATCCTCAACATCTTTGCAGTCATCTTTAAGCACAACAACCTCAAACCCTTGAGTTTGTGGAGGAATATCAGAAGCAATTTCAAAGATATCTTCATCAGCAAGCGCGTTATTCAACGAAGACTTTCCCGTATGATACTCACCAACAACTGTTATGACGTATAATGGTGTATTGGCACCAATGATCTTCGATATCTGCTTAAATGTATCGATTTGTACCGTTGCAGTCTTATCATTCGCGTCCGTCTTTTTCCAGATGGGCAACATGGTCGTGACAGGGTGGTATGCACCCCTGACCACGAAGGCCGCGCAAAGCACCAGAATCAAAGTAAACATTCGCTTTTGCACGTGCCGGCGACGCACAACCAGCCAAGCACTGGATGTTGGAATATGTATTCCTTTCGCAGGATTCGATTCGATTGGATGCGGCCGGGCCGTGTCCGGGTTTAAGTAAGAATAGAATTAATATGATAATAGTATATTGGGTAGTGGAGGAAGACGAAAATGGGTAGTTATCAGGATTGGTTTAATTTGTTTATGATTAGGAGTGATCGGAGACTCAATGAATAATTTTGTGGCTATACCGTGCCCACTATATGGTTACTAGCTGGCTCACTGTTTTTATTCGTTTTATTATCTTTATTTAAACCAAGTTGAATGTTTTCTAATTACTTGTAAGTTAGTTAGGGTATATGACAAGTCAACTTGATGAAGCATCATTCGTCACGGTTGAAGGAGAATAGGAAAAACACGAAAACGACGAGTATACGATAGAAAATCGAGATGTTACTCCTGCGGCTATTGATAGCCCTGGTGGTTGCGCATCTAACGCTCTGTAATAGTGTGTCTATTACTAATCGAGCAAGTAATACAAATTCACAAGAGAAAAATAAAGGAATCAAATTTAAAGGAATATATGCGTCGTCACTGCGCTTGCCGATAGTCAGGGGCAATAAGCCCCATGCCGCTAATGCTAGTGGTGGTAGTTCACAGAGCAACAATATACAAGATGGCAGAAGGAAGAATACGCCCACCTACACCACAGCTAGTACTAGCATAAACGATGAATTTATGAATAAAAAGAGATTATTGAATCGAGTTACGAAGAAACTAACAGATAGAGTGAAGATTGCAAGATTTAAAAGACCAAATATAAATATATCAGATTCTATAAATAATTTAAAAAAAAATGATGTATTCAATCAAAATAAACGTAAGAAAATATTAATATTAATGAGCGACACAGGTATAATTTATGTATAATTTGATGTATTCATTTATTTTCTTACTATGCTACATATAGGGGGTGGACATCGCGCATCGGCACAGGCAATAGATCAAGCATTACATGAACAATTTGGAAACAAGGTAGAGGTTGATATAATGGATATATGGACAGACCATGCTAACTATCCTTTCAACCGTTTTGTTCCAACTTATCGATTCCTTGCGAAATATCCAATATTGTGGCGAGGGTTCTACGCTTATGGACAGTTTGGTCCTACTAAATTATTTACTGAAATATGGAGTAAAGTGAATAGTTACGGTTCGTTCCGGGATGCAATAGTATCAGCCAATCCAGATTTTATAGTTTCGGTGCATCCATTATGTCAATTGATGCCTATAAGTATAATGAATGAAATGAATAAGAAACGAGATCCACAGAAGCCTAAAATACAATTTGCTACCGTTGTTACTGATTTAGGTGGTGCTCATTCCACGTGGTTTGATCGTCGAGCCGATGCTATATTTGTTCCCTCGGAAGTTATCAAAAAGATTGCTTCTAGAAACGGGATCAAGGCGAACAAAGTCATCATGCGAGGACTGCCTATTAGACCGTCATTTTGGAAAGATTCTAGTAAATCAAAAAGTGAAATAAAAGCTCAATTAGGATTACAAAATCAATCCAAGACGGTGCTCCTCATGGGTGGTGGCGACGGAGTCGGGGGATTAAAAGAAATTACAAAAGAAATTGCAAATACATTACACAAAAGAAGCCAGAAATCAGAAGTAGTAGTTATATGTGGTCATAACAAGAGGGTATCGGATCAGTTAAGTTCATCCGTTTGGCCTGATAATGTCAAGGTTCATGTGAAGGGTTTCTGTAATAATATTGACGAATACATGAGCGCCTCTGATTGCTTAGTCACTAAAGCTGGTCCTGGTACGATAGCAGAAGCAATGATCAGAGGCTTGCCAATGGTATTATCATCCTTTTTACCAGGTCAAGAGGCTGGTAATGTCCCGTATGTGACGGAAGGAGGATTCGGTGTATACACAGGTAATAATCCAAAAAAAATTGCGGATCAAGTTTATAAATTATTTCAAAATGATGTATTATTGAATGAAATGAGCACGAAAGCAAAGTCATTAAGTCGTAAAGATGCGACCATGTTGATTGCGAAAGATATCGGGGAAATGTGTCTCAATTCGCACCAAAAAGTATTATCACCATAAATTATGCTTCTTGATTTTGTAATGTACATATCAGTTTATAGTTCCACGCTTCCTCCTGGCATCCTCCTCGTTTTATTGGACCATATTTAAGTACGCATCGCTGGTACACCGGTATGGTACCGGTCGAAACCGTGCAACTGTTAGGTAGGTGGAAAATAGGAGAAAAAAAGTGATGAAATAAGAGATAATACGTGGTTAGCGCGGGAGAATGCCTAGTTCGTTGGGGATTGGCGGATCATTCGCATTGGTGCGGCCCAAGAATGCACCGAATACGTTGGTATTTGCCAAACACGATTTGGTGGACTGCTACTTGACGAATGACACGCAGCATCGACCATCGAATGATGATATTATACAAGCGTTCGTGGATGACAGTGTGGGATATGAATGTGATGTTATTGCATGCATGGTGTGGTATGCCAAAGGGAAATTGTATATAAAACATTTGACGCTGACCATGTTTAGCAATCTAATCATCAACCGTACATATCCAGTTGAGTTTGAGGTCAATGCACCTGCGGATGATGAGGACTGTACCTGGATATTGCAGCAATTTGTAGCTCTTGATCCAAAGAATCATTGTGCAACTATTGAATGCACTTGGATGTATGAGAGTAATTGTATCGTGAAAAAGTATACGAATGTCAATGAGTATAAAAGCTACGATAACATTTTTGATGCAGTAATTTCGATTGAAAAGGCTGGAAGCTCTTACTTAGTAAAAGAAGATAAAGTAGGTGGAATGACTTGCAATGTACTAGGCGAGCAAGTTAATGAGATTTATCAACTCATTGCCAATCACTGGAATATCGAAGGAAATACGCCGGAATTACAATTAAAATGTTATTTTTCTTACGATAAATTTGGAAGTTTGTTCTTTAGATGGTGCAACGTTGATGCCGTCGGTACGCTCGAGGACCACGTCAACTCGGGCGATCCTGGTACACTTCCTGTTTACAAGTATTCACAACCAAAGGTATTACCTAAGTCGAAGAATAATCTTTTGATGAAAGCTACTTTCTCTGTCATCGCATTGTCGATGATTGAGCTGAAAGACATGATGCAGAATGTGTATGGTGTCAAGAACATCACGATAGGAACAAATAGTACGAATAAATTACAGAAATTTATCCAAATTAATTACGACGGCAGTGTAATCAGTTATGAGGAGTTGCTGCAACAAGTCTGGGCATACATTAGACGTGTGAAGACTTCTACTCTCACGGAGCCCAATGCGGCAGTCAGCATACACTATCACAATGAAGAGCAGAGGCAACAAGCACAGCAGTTCCATGATGAAATCAGTGAGTTATTAGTGCAGATACCAGTTGAATTCAACGTAGAAAGGTTGAGTGTCTTGATTAACTTCAATAACGACGACCTGCAGAGCGAGGTCAGTGACATCATCTCTTACGACCAAGACGTAACGGTCAATACCAATAATGATAAGCTATTGTCCAACATTGAAGGTTGGCAATCAGCGTGGCTCTCTGCTGAAGCAGTGAATACGTCGAGTACGGTGAATAGCGAGTTAAATCCTAAACCTCCTAGTAATATAACCGCGGCAAAAGGGGGTCGTAGTGCGATACGTAAGCAGCCGACAGCCTCCCATTATAAACAATCATTAGAGAATCCATACGGGTTGAAAGATAATTTCTATGTGCTAACTGACCGAGAGAAGTTTCTATTACACGAAGGTGACGTCCAAGGATTGCAGCCAGGCGGTAACAGAGTCAAGGAGAATACAATTGTTGACTTGGAGAAATTAGGGGAATTATCGAAGCCTCGAATTGCTCCACTCACTGCATTCATAGACGATCGCCTATCCAACTACAACATCGACAGCTCCAGCAGCAGAGTGAACACACCTAAATCGTCAAAACGACCTACTTCGGCTAGCAGTAATAAACCCATTGTGACGCACAAGAGATACTATAAGAAGACAATGCCAGGCACCACGAGCACCTTCAAGATTCAACGGGCGAAGCCCAAGACGTACATCCAACTACTATTCGGCGGTCAAATAGAAAATGCCCCCAAAATTATCAAAGCCAAGTTCAAGCCATTTAAAAAAAGCAAACCGTTACAGTTGCCGGAATGGGTCGAGCCCGAGTTGCATCCTAAGAATATACTAGTATACGACGACGATGATGATTTGAGTGTCAATGTAAACAGTAGAAAGTCTATTAGTAGACCTTCGTCATCGTATAGTCGAGGTAGGGAGGCGTCACAGCCTGAAACGGCATTGCAGCCATCGCGTCCTACCTCCAGTCGGTCAATAAACCAGTCTATTAATTCCATTTCACGCACTGTCAAGTCTAAAAATGGCAGTGAAATATCAGATAATTTAGAGGACTCGGCTCATACTAGTCGTAGCAAAGTCGCCGTAGTCAAGCGTGCTAAAACACCACCAATCCAACCGTCTCGATTACGTATCGGACAAGCAATGGCACGGAAGCTTGAAGTTGATCATAGTCAATACCACGTAGATGTGGAGTTGCATGACCGCTTGATCACCAACACCCCTAAGTCCATCCCCCATCCCAACGGTCTTGCCGATGACATTCTAGTCATAATCAACCGCATCACTTCATCTGTGACGAACACGATAATGGCGAACATAAAAGGCGCTCGTAAAGTGGCAATAGACCACCATAACACGCTATTGACGGAGCTAAGTGGCCACGTGAGTCTGACCCACGAGAGGACTTTGACGGCCGAAAAGATGCGAAACATCGTCGAGTTGGTCACCTCCGGGTACTATTACGACAAAAACATTAAATTTACAACAAAGAAATCTAAAGAAAATTATAAAAAATTAACGGAATTATATTCTGAGATGTCCGTTAGCGAGAGACATCTAATATCATTGCTGCAATTGCTAGCTTGTGTGCCTAACCACCGTCCTGTGGACAACATGGTAACCGTTATCTTGTGGCTGCTATCGACCGGCAGGAAGGGCGATAGTGCGAGTAGTGGCACTGATTCCAACGGAATTGCTTTGGAACAACCAATTGAAGAAAACTATTCAAAAATATTAAAAAATGTGAGCAGATTCATGCGAAGCTGTCAGAGCCACATCAAGGCGATCAATGAAATAGAGAATCAACGAGGGGCGGACCTCGACAAGGCGAGTATTCGTCGAAAAGAGAAATGTATTGAGGAGTTGAAAGCTTGGTATAGTTACAAGGATGTTGGTAAGGATTATGAGTACATCATCAATCGATACAACAAGTTACACCAGGAAAGCGTGGTGACTGCAGGTGGCACTCACTCGGTGGGCATGGAACAAGTTTCAATTTCAGCAAGTATATCTTCACCCGCATCCAAAAGCCACAGCTCTATTGGTACCAGTGGCATTAAGCTGGTTAAGAGAAATCCAGTTGATGCAGCAAGTGCATCAGATGACGTGGATGGCAGCGATGATGATACTAGCAGCATTGGCATGATTCCTTCCACCTCCGGAACGAGCGCCAAGTCTAAAGACAAGTTAAAGTCGCATCTAGGAATGGAGGCCTTTATCAGGTCTTTCAACACCCTTAAGCAAGCTATTCAGGTGCGAAAGGAGAAGGATTTAGATAGTAATTTACAGCCGATCGTCTCAAGAAGCAAGGGCAAGGAGTACTTGATGTCTCTTTGTGAGGTTGCCAGTACCAGTATCAATAGTAACACTGAATTATTTTGCAAGCCCTGCAATGCGGCTATGCCTGTGACTGGCATTAGTAATGACGTCCAAGACGATGATAGCCTGCTTGGATTTAACCAAGAAGAGAGTTTGGAAATACACGGAGAGTATGTACAAGAAGCCGATGACGACTTCCCATTAGACGACGACGATGACTTAGACTTGCAGTTATTAGAGAATACATTGAACAATGCCGTTCAGGGCGGTAGTAATCAACATAAGATAGTAAATAACAATGTGGAAGATGCCAAAATTGAGCTAGACAGTGAGTTGCTATTCCATAAGTTGGCACCAAATATCACTATGGTCCAACGCAACATGCTATTGCTATCAATCGTGTCCGACACCAATCGGACCATACTTCTTTGTATATCAGTCCTGTTGAAGTATTTATCCGCAGGGAAAGAAATTGTTTACGATGATATTGTAAACTTGTTATGCACACCAGTGGCAAGAGCTATTGGTAGAAAGAACTTAGGGGATCTACTCACGTGGCTTCGGGTCAACAGAAAAGTCGGCATAAACTTCAACCCTACGGCATCACTATCGCGAACAGAAATGGCAATACAAAAAATTTCTTCGTTCTGGCCTGTATTAAATGTCGCAGTATTCGCCCAAGAGAACGAACAAGACAATGAGAAACAGGACTCCGCATCGTCCGCATCAGTTTGTACAGTTCGGTTAGAATGGTTGGAAAGACAAAAAATAATAAAATTATTCAGCGCACCTAACACATTTCAACCTAATTTGAATAATATATGAAAGAATTTGTAACAACATTGTATTTACTTACAATTAATCTCAATAGAAACACTACCTACAGGACTACTCGCTATTCAATCTATTCTATTTCTTCGTTGTCTGGATTTTATTATTGGTATTATTATACCAAACTATTGCTGACATAATACACACAAAAAGGTACATGATCACAGCACCAAAAACCCCACCTGCTAGGTTGGGCTTCGACATTCCTTCTTGCAACGGTATGCTGATATATGAAGAATCCGTGTGTAAGAGGTATGCAATGGACGACAGGAATATGACACCAGAAAGGCCAAAAAAGAATATTATTTTCACACAAAATAGTGATTTCGTGACAGGAACGGCATAAATTGGTCGTGAACTTGGTAAAAATGGATGTAATTCATTAGTTTCATCGTCATTATTATCATCTGGTTCATCGGCGTAGTAAGACTTCGCGTCTTCATTAACTCGAGGTGACTGCCTTCGATCCGAAGATGTCACTCTTCTCCTCGGACGCAGTTCAATCATGAAATCAACTCTAACGAACTGATTATTGACAATCCACTTACTTACTTACTTACTTACTCACTTACAAACACACTTGCACAGGCTAGATTGGGCATCGGCAACTGGCTGATGTGTTGGTCTCTCTGGGGGGAAGTTTTAAAATAAATAGGGATTTAGTCAAAAGACGGAAGTAAGTAAAATAAATTATTTAAATAATGGGTAAATATGCAAGTTTTTGATGAGTGAATAAATGAGTAAGAGAGTTAGACGTAGCAGGTTTCCGTGCAGGAGTGACCGGTAATAGATTGATGTTGAATATTGGAGATACAGAAATTGAATTAGGGCTGTTGGACTCATCGTTTCTCCCAGATTAAACCACTTTCTTTTCGTTAATCGACAAATAATTTCACTTTCCACCGGTATTTGAAAAAGGACCGGTGACATAACTGAACTAGAAAACAAATCAAAAACAACCAATATTTTAGTATTTTGCGAGTTGATAGAGGCTTTCGATGACTACCAAGGAGTTCGACGAGCAGTTTAAGCTGGTGCTGGTGGGCGACACCAATGTGGGTAAAAGTTCGCTGCTATTGCGTTTTGTGGACAATACATTCTCGGAATCTACAGTTGGTATCTAACAAACTCAATAGCTCATTCACTAATTCACTTACTCGCTCACTCACTTACTCGACTATATAATTACTTATATTGAATCAAATATTAAATTATTTTTACTCATGCATTGACTCCTTTTATTGCTATCATTTCATAAATTATTTCGTGCACTCATGATTAAATTATCAACTCCTTTATTAGGTCTAATCGGAGTTGATTTTCGATTTCGAAATATAAAAAACAAGAAACTAACAGTGCGATTAAATCTGTGGGACACTGCTGGTCAAGAGAGATTCAAGACAATAACAAGCGCATATTATCGTGGCGCCGATGGCATTGTAGTATTGTTTGATGTAACAAATCAAGAGTCCTTTCGTCATTTAGAGGGTTGGTTAAGCGAAGTAAATAGATACGCATCACCTGATAACACCAAGAGGATATTGGTTGGCAACAAGGTGGACAAGAATAGCGAAAGAGTAATATCGTTAGAGTCAGCGAAAGAATTTGCCGGTAAGTATGGAATGAAATATATAGAAACATCAGCGAAAGTCGGAACAAATGTAGATCAAGCATTCAATGAATTGACAGAAGAACTGCTTAAATTTAAGATAGAAAAAAGGCAATCGACTGCATCAACTGCACATTCCGTACATGCTGATGTGTCCAGCCTGAACGCCAAGAGTAGTAAATCTTCTTGCTGTTAATTGATACATGTGTAGTAATAGTGGAGTAAATAGGTAGAGATTTTGTGAAGCGGTAGCGTAAGTGTGAAGAGTTGATGTGAACTTGTTGTATAATTTAGGTAAATGGAATGTAATTAAAACTATAATACACGTAAAAATACGCACTACATCTATTATAAAATATAGATCAAATTGACATGAAACAAAAAGGGCTTTGTACATTGCTACACCTAGATGGTGTACCACGAGGCCAATCTATACATCTTAAGCACTAACTTCTAATAAATTAAAATCATTGGCCAGTTCCATATCATTTCTAGAAGGATTACCAAACACCTTGCTACATTCAAATAAGGATGTATCACCAAAACTGCCGCATGAATCATTATCATCAGACTCTTTGGCTGTCTTCACACTATTAATTTCTATTTCTAACAATCTATCAACTCTATTTATACTATTGGTATCATTTACTTCAACATCTTCACCGCAACTGCGTGACGATGCATCTGATTCACTATCAGTGCCATCAAGCCTATTCTCACTAGCAACACTATCTACAGCTAACCTTTTGGATTTATGATAAAATCTATTACTTTTATCCAACATATCACAAGTAAGTAAGGAAGATACCAGTGGCGCATCAGATGAGAACTGTGTTTGCTCCTTTCTACAATGTTCGGTTAGCCCATCGAGTCCGTCTAGTGCATCAAGGCCACCGTAAACGGTACGCGATCGCTTCATCTCAACCACCACACTTCTTCTTCTTCTTCTTCTTCTTCTTCTTCTTCTTCCTCGTCGCGTGACCAGCGCTC
>JACCDO010959702.1_pt1 | contig 15662 bp, 13 predicted proteins | sample 7446101 | NCBI WGS metagenome assembly JACCDO01 (sample SAMN15323440, study PRJNA562643) | freshwater metagenome | isolation source: river surface water | place: USA:Blue River Watershed | collected 2017-08-16
GACTGGCAGCCTGAGAAGCGACTTCCCCTTCCCCCCCCAAACAGTCAGCCGACTGACCATCCGGCTGACTGCCTGACCGGCCGCGCCGGCCCGTCATGCCCATGCCTGCAGCACTGTCAGTGCTGCGCCTTCAGTTCAACACCAGGAGCCCCCAATGCCCGTCGTCCGTATCAGCTGGTTTGCCGGCAAGGATGTCCCCACCAAACAGGCCGTCGCCAAGGAAGTGACCGACAGCATCGTGCGTCACACGGGCACCGATCCCAACTACATCTACGTCATCTTCGAAGACGTCTCGCCGGCCGACTGGGCCGGCGCAGGCCGGTTGTTCGGAGCGCCAGCCGGCAGCGCTTCGGCGCCGTGATCCTCCACATGCCGCGAGGGGACGCCCTCGCGGCGCGGACGGCGTTCCCGCAAATCGGCATCAGAGATTCAGCGGGCCACTGGCCGTGAGGCGGCCGCCAGCGCCTTCAAGCCGTTGCCGATCTGATCACGACGGCCTTGCGCGGCAGCGTCGAGGCTGGTGTCGTCGTCGGCCATGGCCAGCCCGGCGTTCTCCAGCACCTGCCGTGCCTCAGCGACCGACAGCCCGAACACCGGGGCCAGCGTGCGCAACGGCGCACGCGCCAGCGTCTGCACGGCCAAGGCCGGCACCGACGGCTCGCCGCTCACCGGCCGCAGCAGCGACGTGCCCACCAGCAGCGCCAACGCGAAGGTCAGCAGCGCCACCGCCGGGCGCCGGCCGGCGAAATGGCGCTTGAACTGCGTGAAGTTGCCCGCCACGTGCAAGGCCGCCGCTGCCAGCACGCCCCAGCCCAGCCAGGCATGGATGTCTTCCTGCAGTGGCGAATGGCGGTGGAGAAACATCAGCACGCCGGTGCCGGCCATCAGCGCAAAGCAGGCCAGCAGCAACGGCGTGGCCCAGGCGCGCGACACGGTGGGGAAGTTCATGAGGAAAGAGGTCGGGAAGCAGCCGACGCACACGCCGATGAGAAGCGGGCGATCATCCGCACCCCACGTGAACGCTGCATTGCTGGCCGCCAAGCCCCTCCTCCAAAGGTTGCTATCGGGGCCCTTCCGATGCGGGGTTGACTTGCATCAGTGTTGCCGCCAGGCGCCGTGCCTAGAGTCGTGCATCGTCTGCTTGCGGCGGCCCGCGCCGCCCGCCTTCTCACCATGCTCGATTCCAAGAATGCTCACGTCTGGCTCGTCGGTGGCGGCATCGCCTCGATGGCCGCAGCCACTTTCCTGATCCGCGACGCCGGCCTGCCGGGCCACCGCATCCACATCCTCGAGGAACTGGGCATTGCCGGCGGCTCGCTCGACGGCAGCAGCTCGCCCACCCAGCCCGGCTACGTGACGCGCGGTGGCCGCATGCTGTGCGAGGAGGTCTACCAGTGCCTGTGGAACCTGCTGGAGGGCATCCCGTCGCTGGAGAAGCCCGGCCTCTCCGTCCGGCAGGAAATTGTGGCCTTCAACGAGCAGGTGCACACCGAGGCACATGCCCGCCTCATCGGGCGCGGGCCGCGCATCCTCGATGCCCAGCAGTACGGTCTGAACGGCCGTGACCGTGCCGAGCTGACGCGGCTGCTCGCCACGCCCGAGGCGCTGCTGGGCGCCCGCCGCATCGACGAACTCTTCTCGCCCTCCTTCTTCGCCAGCAACTTCTGGCAGATGTGGCGCACCACGTTCGCCTTCCAGAACTGGCACAGCGCCATCGAGCTGCGGCGCTACTTCCTGCGCTTCCTGCAGGAGTTCCCGCGCATGCACACGCTGGCCGGCGTGCGGCGCACGCCCTACAACCAGTACGACTCCATCGCCGTGCCGCTGCAGCGCTGGCTGCTGGCCCAAGGCGTGGACGTGCGCTTCGGCCACCGCGTGACCGACATCGATTTCGACCAGCACGACCGCACGCGGCGGCGCGCGACCCAGCTGCATGTGCTCACCGCCCGGGGCCCGCAGGCCATCGCCCTCGGCGACGGCGACGCCTGCTTCGTGACGCTGGGTTCCATCACCGCCGACGCCACCTACGGCAGCAACACCGAGCCGGCGGAGCTCATCCGCGACCGGCGCGATGGCGCGTGGTCGCTGTGGGAGACGCTGGCCCTGAAGGCCGACGACTTCGGCCGCCCGCACACCTTCTTCAACGTGGACGACAACAAGTGGACGTCCTTCACGCTGACCATGCACGGCCGCACGCTGCTGGACCGCCTCATCAGCTTCAGCGGCAACGAGCCCGGCACCGGCGCGCTGATGACGCTGGTGGACTCCAACTGGCTGATGTCGCTGGTCGTGCCTCACCAACCGCACTTCCCCGACATGCCGGCCGACACCTACACGGCCTGGGGCTATGGCCTGTTCGTCGACGCGCCGGGCAATTTCGTCGACAAGCCCATGGCGCGCTGCGGTGGTCACGAGATCCTGGACGAGCTGCTGCAGCACCTCGGCTTCGACGACATCCGCGCGGCAGCGCTGGCCAGCACCGATGTCACGCCGGTCATGCTGCCTTACGCCTCCGCGATGTTCGCGCCACGCAAGCCGACCGACCGACCCCGCGTGCTGCCCGAGGGAGCGGCGAACTTCGCCTTCCTGGGCCAACACGTGGAGCTGCCGGAAGACACGGTCTACACCGTCGAATACTCCGTGCACTGCGCCATGCACGCGGTCTACCAGCTGTTCGGCGTGAACAAGCCCATTCCGCCGATCTATCACGGCCTGCACGATCCGCAGGTGGGCCTGCAGGCGCTGACCGCCGCGTTCAGCTGACCCGCTGAAGCATGGCGCCATCGGCAGCCGTGCCGGTTGTCGATTGGCGGGCGCGTGAATCGTCGAAGCAGTGGAACGACCTTGACCGGAGCCAACCCGCCATGCCCATCCTCCACCATTCGCCCCACCTGAACCCGCGCCTGTGCGTGGCAACGGCCCGCCACCTGAACGCGCCGGTGCGCTACCTGAAGGCCGCACCGCTCGACCCCGCGCAGTCGCCAGCATTCGCGCGACTCAACCCTAACCTGCGCGTGCCGGTGCTGGCGCGCGACGACGGCAGTACGCTGTGGGAGACGGATGCGATCGCGTGCGAGCTGGCGCGGCTCGCGCGCCGGCCCGACTTCTTCCCCGAGGGCGCGCAACTGCCCGAGTTGCTGCGCTGGCTGAGCTGGACCGCCATGCACTGGGGCATGGCCGGCTCGGGTCTCTACTACCAGCGCCTGCTGGTGCCCCGCTACGGGCTGCCGCCGCTGGAGGACTCTGTCATGGCCCAGCACGAATCGGAGTTCAGGCGCCTGGCCACCGTCCTGGACGCTCACCTCGCGCACCAACGCTGGATGCTCGGCGACAGCCTCAGCTACGCGGACTTCCGCGTGGCGGCCTTGCTGCCTTTCGGGCCGGCCATCGGGCTGGACCTCTCCGGCTACCCCGGCATCGCCCGGCTCGGCGCACAGCTGGACGAACTGCCCGCATGGCGGGACCCGTTCGCCGGCCTGTGACGAAGGCCGCGCGAGCAGGTCACGTCAAACGGGTCGTGCCGCCGCTCAAAACTGCAGGAAGCTGAAGCCGGCGCCCACGCTGGTCTGGCGGAAGTTGTAGTCGGTCAGCGTCTCGCCGTAGCCCCGGAACAGCTGCACATACCAGCGCAGGCCGTTGGGCTGGTCGCTGAAGACCGGGTAGGTCCACTCGAACTGCAGCGCGCCGTACTTGGCGTCCTTCAGCGTCGTGCGGTAGGTCAGCTGCGCCGTGTGCTTCTGGTGCGCCCAGTTGACCTGGAACTCACCCCGGCCGCGGAAACCGACGAGGTCGGGGTTGTTGTCGGTGGCCGCGTCTTCGTTGAGCCGCTTGAGCAGCCGCGCCACGACCGACCAGTCGCCGCGCTCGAAGCCGGCCACGACGTTGACGCGGTTCCAGCTGCGCGACAGCGGGTCCGATTGACCATTGGACTGGTGCGTCAGCCCCAGCTGCGCATAGCGCCACTGCCAGCCCAGCGGCAACTGCCGCCATGACTCCGGCGTGGGCACGACGTACATCAGCTCCGGCTCGTAGTCGCTGTTGCGAAAGGGCTTGGAATCCTTGCCGTTCCAGATCTGCCACATGGCCTGCTGCGTGAAGCCTGCCCATAGGTCGGCGCCCGGCAAGCCCACGTCCTGCGCGAGCTTGGTGCGCAGCGACAGCTGGAACTTGGCCTCCTCGCGCTTGTAGTTGGGCTGCTCCACGATGGCCTGGCTGGGCGACTGCGGTGAGCGATTGATGCGGCTGGTGCGGTGCAGCGGCAGCACGTAGTTGGCGCGGTAGCCGACGAAGTTGAAGACGCCGCGCTTGTCCTGCGGGTCCAGCTCCCAGAACTTGGACATCAGGCTGGGCGGCTCCTGCCGCTCTGCGGCGACCGCCACGACCTCGCCCTTGGGCGCCAGCAACGAGGTCGATGCCGGCACCGGCGCTGCGGCGGGCGCACCGCCCGCCGGGTTCTCGGCATACGCCGGTGGCGCTGCCGGCGCCACGGCGCGGCCCATGGCCTTGTCGTAGCAGGCCAGGCGGTCGGCGGGCGGGCCGATGTCCGCGCACTTGTCCAGGGCCGCCGGGTCTGGCGGCGTGCCCTGAGCCACAGCCACCATGGTCACCTGCGCCGACACCATCACCAGCGCCGCCGGCCGCCACCGGCCCTTTGCCCTCTGTCTGCTCATCACGCCTCCCTTTGCGCTCGCACGTCATCGCCGGTTGCTCACGGGCAGCGGCGACGCGGCGCAGTCTAGGGGGCGGGAAGCGCCGGCACGCCCCGGCGGCGGCGCACTGCGCTTGTAGGCGAGGGACGACAACAGCGCCCGTACGCCCCGGCGCCACCAGGGGTCGCCAGGGCCGCCAGCGCGGCCTGGCCTGGCCTTGACCTCACCGGGCAGCCAGCAGCTTCTCCATCTCGTCCATGATGGCGTCCATGCGGTGGATGACCGCCTGGTAGGGCGCCGGCGTCGCCATGTCCAGCCCCGCGTTCTTCAGCGCCTGGTACGGCGCCACCGAGCCGCCGCTGGCCAGCAGCTTGAGGTAGTTGTCGCGCGCGCCGGGCTTGGCGGCCAGGATGTCCTCGGCGAAGTGCAGCGCCGCGGTGATGGACGTGGCGTACTGGTACACGTAGAACGGCCGGTAGAAGTGCGGGATGAAGGCCCACTCCTGGCAGTAGGCCGGGTCGATCTTCATGACGCCCGCCGCGTCGCCGTGATAGTCCTTCAGCAGCTGGCAATACAGCTCGGTCATGCGCTTGCCGTTCAGCGCCTCGCCCTTGGCGGCGGCGTCATGCGTGTTCAGCTCGAACTCGCCGAACATGGCCTGGCGGAAGAAGGTGCCGCGCAGGCGCTCCAGCGCGTAGCCCAGCTGAAAGAGCTTTTCTTCCTTCGTCGCGGCCTGGCCTTGCATGTACTGGCTCAGCAGCACCTCGTTGGCCGTGGACGCGATCTCGGCGATGAACAGCGAGTAGCCCGCCGTCTCGTACGGCTGCGCGCGGTTGGCGATGGCCGTGTGCATCGCATGGCCCCACTCGTGCGCGAACGTGCTGACCGACTCGAACTCACCCTGATGGTTCAGGAACACGAAGGGCGGCGCGCCATAGACGCCATCTTGATAGGCCCCGCCGCTCTTGCCCGGCGCGGGCATGGCGTGCATGGTGCCCGCCTTCAGCGTGGTCTTCAGCAGCGCCTGGTAGTCCTCGCCCAGCGGCTTCGTGGCCGCCAGCGTCAGCGCGGCGGCATCGTCCAGGCTGTAGGCCTTGTTCTGCGTGACCAGCGCGGGGTAGATGTCGTAGTAGTGCAGGTCCGGCAGGCCCAGCATCTTCTGGCGCAGCTTGAAGTAGCGGTGCAGCGTGGGCAGGCCCTTGTGCGCCTCGGCCACCAGCGTGCGATAGACGGCCTCGGGGATCTCCTCCGCACCCAGGCTCATGGCCACGGCGCTCGGGTAGTGGCGCAGCTTGGCCATCGTGGTGTCGTCCTGCACCACGTTGCCCAGCGTCACGCCGTAGGTGTTCTCGTACTGCCCGATGGCGCCGAAGAAGGCGTCGAAGACCTGCTTGCGCACCGCGCGGTCGGGGTGCTGGCGCAGCAGGCCGTACTTGGTGCTGTCCAGGCGCTCGGCCTTGCCGTCCACGGTCAGCTCGGGCCACTTGGTGTCGGCATTGAACAGCAGCGTGCGCACATCGCCGGTGGCGCTGCGCACCGGGCCCAGCGCGGCCAGCGCGCCTTCGGTCTCGGCGCTCAGCGTGTGGCGGGCCTGGCGCAGGCTGTTGCGCAGGTGCTCGGCATGCTTCTTCAGGCCCGGCTCGGCCTTCAGGAAGGCGGCCACCTTGGCTTCGCCCAGCGACTGGATCTCGGGCTCCAGCCAGGCGATGGCGCTGTGGTACTCGCCGTCGAGCTGCCCGGCGAGGTTGCTGCGTTCCTGGTTGGCCGCGTCGCGGTTGTCGGTGCTCTGCGTCATGCTGGCATACACGCGCAGGCGCTCAAAGCGCAGGTTGGCTGCGCTGATGGCGTCCAGGCCCGTGCGCAGGCTCTTGGCGCTCTTGCCCAGGCTGCCCTTGAGCGCCGTGAGCTTGGGCAGGTCGGCCAGCAGCGCCTTGCGGGCCGATTCCCAATCGGCCGGCGTGGCGAACAAGGGGCTCAGGTTCCAGGTGGTGGGCAGCGGCTCGGCGCGCACGGCGGCCGGAGCCGCCAGGGCCAGTGCGGTGGCCAGGCTCAGCGCGACAGCGCGGGAAAGAGGCAGTGTCTTCATGGAGAAGGCGTAGCGGTGGTCCAAAACCCCGCAGTGTCGCCAACTCTTGGGCGGCTGACCGAAGTGACGGTGCTGCCGGCCAGCCGCCCACCCCACGCAGGGGGCGGGCGGCCCTGCCGTCAGCGCTTCATTGCGCTCATTGCGGCTTGTACGTCACCGTCAGCGTGTAGCTGCCGGCGCTGTAGCCCTTCAGCAGCACGTAAGCATTGCCGTTGGCCGTGACGCTGATGCTGCAGCTCTCGGTCGCCGTGCTGCCCGTGGACTTGCAGTCGTAGGTGCTGGTGGTGGGCACCGCCGTGCGCCGGGCGTAGAGGTCGATGTCGCCCGTGCCGGTGGTGCTGGCCTTGAACGTGCCCACGCCCGCCTTGAACGGGCCGAAGCTGCGCGTCTGATTGAGCGTCAGGCTGCCGGTGAAGGTCTCGGTCTTGTCCGGCGTGGTGCCACCGCCACCACCGCTGCCGTCGCTGCCCAGCTCCACCATGTAGGCCAGCGCCATGCGCGCGAACTTCAGCGCATGGTCGGCCTGGCTGCCGGTGTTGGCATAGGTGTCGTTGGCGGTGTGGATGTAGGGGTCGTCCTCGCCCATCGCTGCCTCGAAGGGCATGGTGGCGTAGTAGCCCTTGGCCGTCCAGGAGGCGTGGTCCGAGCAGGCGTAGCCGCACTTGTCCGTGCCCACCTTCAGCGTCGGCAGATAGGTCTTGATGAGGTTGGTGACGAAGGTGTTCTGCGCGCTGTCGGTGTAGTCGGTGTAGATGTAGATGTCGTTGGCCGAGCCCTTGTAGTTGGTCATGTCCAGCTGCATGACGCCCACGACATTGGTGCCGGCGTTGGCGAAGCTGGTGGCGATCTCCTGCGACCCGCGCAGGCCCACCTCCTCGGCGGCATAGGCCATGAACTTCAGCGTGCGGCGCGGCTTGTAGCCGTTGGCCACCAGCGTGCGGAACACCTCGGTAAGGCTGGCGATGCCCGAGGCGTCGTCGTCGGCGCCCGGCGCGCGCGTGGTTTCGCTCGTGCCGGCCTGGTTGATGGAGTCCAGGTGGCCGCCCAGCACCACCACCTCACTGGCGTTGTCGGTGCCCTTGATGGTGGCGATGACGGACTTCTGCTTCCAGCTCGCGTGCGTGAACTGCTCCACCGTGATGTCGCTGCGGCCGGCGGCCAGCGTCGTCCAGCGCTGCTTGAGCCAGTCCGACGCGGTCACGCCGGCTGCCGTCTGGTAGTAGCGGTTCACGTTGGCCGACAGGTCGACGATGGTCTGGCCGATGTTGCTCGCCTGCATCTGCGAGAGCATGGGCGTGACGACGCTCTGCTGGTCGATGACGTAGCTGGGCCGCGTCACGGCCAGGGCCGCCGCCGCCAGCTTGGCGTTGCCGGCGTGGCGCTGCAGCGTGGCCAGGCCCTCGGCCTCGCTGGTGTGGAACATGAAACCGCCACAACGGCGCAGCTCACGGTGCACGGCGGCCGACAGCTGCAGCAGGTCGTCTTCGTCCACCTGCACGAGATGGATGCTCTCGGTGCGGCCGGCCGCGGCCGCCGAGGCTGCAACGCCCGCCAGTTGCGCCGTGGGCACCGCGCTGGCGCTGGGCGCCACGGTGGTGTGCTTTTGCAGTTGCGCCAGGGCGGCGTCGCCCAGGCTGATCCAGACTTTGTCGCCCGCATGGGCCAAGGAACACAGCGCCAGCAGGCCGGCGACGGCCAGGGGCTTGGGTTGGAAACGCATGGTGGATTCCCGATCAGGGTGGATGAACTCGGGACCCCGGCCCGGCCGGTTCATGGCCGCCGGGCACCAGCAAGGGTCCCGAACGCGAGCCCGCCGACAGCGTGAACAGCGAGCGCGCCGATGCTCGGGCGACCCCGCGCCGCCAGCAACGGGGGTGGGCCTGTCCCTGGATCCAGGGCCTCCCCAACACGGAGAGCCCCAGTTGGCGGCACCGCGCGCAAGACCCGGCCCGAGGGCGGCCACAGCCGACAGGACGACGGGCTGGTTTCCGACCGGGCCGCGCCGGCCCCGGGCGTGCAATGAACACCCCCACTTTGGAGATCTGCATGCTCAACAAGACCTTCCTCGCCACCTGCCTGGCCGCCAGCGTCGCCATCGGCACGGCCGCCGTGCACACGACCGCCGCGGCCCAGGTGTCCGTGTCCATCCGCACGGCGCCGCCGGCGCCCAAGTACGAGGCGGTGCCGGCTCCGCGCCGCGGCTACGTCTGGGTGCCGGGCTACTGGAACTGGAACGGCCATCGCCACGTGTGGCAATCCGGCGTCTGGGTCAAGGAGCGCCGCGGCTATTCGTACGTGCAGCCGAACTGGGTGGAACGTGACGGCCACTGGGAACTGCACCGCGGCAACTGGGCGCGCGGCGACGCCGACCACGACGGCGTGCCCAACGGCGCCGACCACCGCCCCAACGACCCGCATCGACGCTGAGCGTTCGGCGAGGCGTCGCCGGCGCCTCACCGATCACCGGCCTCGGCCCGCGCTGCCGCGCCGTGATGGCAACGGCTGGCGCGGCCGGGGGCCGACCGCCTCCGTCGCGACGGGGGCACAGATTTACGTGCGATTTCCGCGCACGGTGACTTCCGGCATGGTGACCCCCGCAGCCGCGCGGCTATGGTGCGCGCTTCGTTTTTTCCCGTACGGAGCTCTCGCTTGAACCTTCGCGCCATTGGCCTGGCCGCCGCCCTGTGCTGCGCCGGCATCGCCCACGCCGCCGCCGTCCCCGACTTCGTTCCCGACGTGGACACCGACCAGTCGGCCTGCACCGACTTCAACGCGTGGGCCAACAACCGCTGGATCAAGGCCAACCCCATCCCCGGCGACAAGAGCCGCTGGGGCAGCTTCGACGCATTGGCCGAGAAGAGCCTGAACGCGCAGCGCGGGCTGGTGGAAGACGCGGCCAAGAATGCCGACGCCGCCAAGCGCGGCTCCATCGAGCAAAAGATCGGCTGGATCTACCGCGCCGCCATGGATGAGGACGCCATCGAGCGCGCCGGCTTCACACCGATCAAGCAAGACCTCGCCGCCATTGCCGCGCTGAAGACGCGCGCCGACATCGTCACCTGGCTGCAGAACGCCCACGCCCGCGCCGAGACGCGTGCCTTCAGCTTCGGCGTCAGCGCCGACTACAAGAACGCCAAGCGCCAGATCGCGTTCGCCAGCCAGGGTGGCCTGGGCCTGCCCGGCCCCGAGTACTACAGCAAGGACGAATACGCCAAGCTGCGCGCCGCCTACCTGGCCCACATTGCCAGGCTGTTCGAGCTGACCGGCACGCCGGCCGACGAGGCCGCGTCGCGCGCCAGCGCCGTGATGGCACTGGAAACGCAGCTGGCCGCAGCCTCGTTCCTGCGCGTCGAGTTGCGCAAGCCCGAGAACCAGTACCACTTCGTCACCGTCGACGAGGCCAACAAGATCACCCCGCACTGGAATTGGGCGCAGTACTTCAAGGTCATGAAGGTGGACGCCGGCGTGAAGAGCGCCGGCGGCTTCTCGCTGTCGCAGCCCAAGTTCTTCGCCGCGCTCGACGCGCTGCTGGCCGAGGCACCGGTGACGCAGTGGCAGGCCTACTTCGCGTTCCATGCCATCGACAGCGCCTCCCCGGCGCTCTCCAAGGCCTTCCAGGACGAGAACTTCGCGTTCTACGGCAAGACAATCAACGGCACGCCCGAGCAGGAGCTGCGCTGGAAGCGCGCGCTCGCCGCCGTCAACGGCAGCATGGGGCAGGCGCTGGGCCAGCTGTACGTGAAGGCCTATTTCCCGCCCGAATCCAAGGCGCGCATGCAGGTGCTGGTGGACAACGTGCGCAACGCGCTGAAAGCCCGCATCGAGAAGCTCGACTGGATGAGCGCCGAGACCAAGGCCAAGGCCATCGCCAAGTGGCAGACCTTCCTGCCCAAGATCGGCTACCCCGACACCTGGCGCGACTGGGGCGGCCTCACCGTCTCGGCTGACAGCCACTACGCCAACCTGCGCGCCGCCCGCGCGTTCAACCAGCGCTACCAGTTGGCCAAGATCGGCAAGGCCACCGACCGCTACGAGTGGGGCATGACGCCGCAGACCGTCAATGCCTACTACAGCCCGTCCACCAACACGATCAACTTCCCCGCCGCCATCCTGCAGCCGCCGTTCTTCTACGCCAAGGGTGACGACGCCATCAACTATGGCGGCATCGGTGCCGTGATCGGCCACGAAGCCGGCCACGGCTTCGACGACCAGGGCAGTCAGTTCGACGGCGAAGGCAACAACGCCAACTGGTGGACGGCCGAGGACCGCCAGCGCTTTGAGGAGCGCGCCAACAAGCTCGTGGCCCAGGCTGACGAGTTCGCGCCCCTGCCCCAGTACCCCGACAAGCACGCCAACGGCCGGCTGACGCTGGGCGAGAACATCGGCGACCTCGGCGGCCTGAACATGGCCTACGACGCGATGCTGGCGGCCACGGCCGGCCAGCCCGACCCCATGCTCGATGGCCTGAGCCGCGACCAGCGCTTCTTCATGAACTGGGCCAAGGTCTGGGCCGGCGCCATCCGTCCCGAGGCCCAACTGGTGCGCCTGAACACCGACCCCCACGCGCCTGCCGCCTTCCGCACCAACGCCGCGCCGTCCAACATGCCGGCCTTCGCCAAGGCCTACAGCTGCAAGGCGGGTGACGCCATGGTTCGCCCCGACGACAAGCGCGTCATCATCTGGTGATCAGCCAAGCGCTCCGCGCTGGACACCCGAAGGCCTGCGATGCAGGCCTTTTTTTCGCCGCTTCGCGCCCTCGTCAACGAGCCACGTGATGGCAGCGCAAGCCCTGCGCCCGACGTCGCGCGAGCAAGCGCACCGCCGGGCAAGACACCTAGATTCGCATTGACAGCCCATTAGGCCGCGTGTTGCACTGCCCCGCTGTTGCCGCGCCATGCGGCCGCCAGCATTCCTGATTCGTCGACGTTCCCCCCATGTCCAGCGCGAAGGAAAGCAACCATGCCAGGCTCCCCCACACCGGCCCAGATCGCCCAGGTTCAGGAGAACATCAAGAACCTGCAGGCGCTCAACGATTACGTCTACACCTACGGTCAGAACAAGATCCTCAACGCCTATCTGCTGCTCTCCGAGCAGGACAACAGCGACCTCGGGCTCAACATCGGCCTGAACATCCTGGAAGGCGTTTTCTGGGCCGTCGGCTCGGAGTTCGGGCCCGTCGGCAACTTCCTGGCCTCGTTCGGCTCGGGCATGGTGTCGTACTGGGCGTCCAGCGCCAACACGCCGCCAAGCCTGAACACGACGTTCTCGGACATGATCAACCGCATCAGTGCGACGTTCCAGGCCTTCGACGCTCAGATGGCCGTCTACTACAACAACGTCGCCGGCAACTGGAACACCTCGTTCAGCTTCAACGGCAAGACGGGCACGCTCTCCGATCTCGCGACGATGACGGTGCCGACCGAGCACGACACGGCCTTCCAGCCGCTGGCAGCGGCCGGCATCTTCGCCCTCGACCAGCAGATCTGGAAGACGGTCATGCAGAAGAACTACGTCGTGACCTTCTGGGACGGGCAGCCGGTGATCTTTTCGGGCACCCAGAACAACCCGCCGGTCTCATGGGCGCAGGGCTTCATTGCCGTCAACCCGGCCTACAGCGTCGGCTGGAACTGGCACAACAGCTCCGGCTGCGGTGACACCAACGGCTGGGAAATCCAGGAATACAACATCGGCACGGGCGCCGGATTTTTCAGCGACGGCTCGATGAGCAATGCCGCCTGCGCCTATCTCTTCATCGACAGCTGCGGCGGCCAGGTCATCAACGCCCACGGGCTGTTCTATCGCAACGACGTCTTCAACAACCTGGGCATCACGCACAAGACACAAATCGTGCCGTCAGGCGGCATCCCGGTGGCGGCGACGCAGCTCTCGGTGGGCTACCTGCGAGCCATGAAGGAAGGGCGCACGCTGGGCAAGCTCATCGAGCGGGAGGGACGCGAGTCGGTCCAGCAGCGCATCGTCGAGAAGGCTCACGCCGACTCGGTGTTCGCCCGCAACCTCGCCATGCGCCCGCGCCAGACGCTGGAAACCTTCCTCGGGGTCAAGATCCCCGAAGTGGTCAACCTGAGCGTGGTGGTCGAGGACGGCCGAACATTCGGGCTGGTCGTGCCGGCGAAGAAGCCGGATCAGCCGGCGCTGCTGACGTGAGGGGCGCGGCGCCCTCGGGCGCGCATCTCCTCAGAAGACGGGGATCAGGTGCGGCCGGCCGGCGACCAGCGTGACCACACGGCGAGGCAGATGCAGCAGCGGCGTGGTGCCGGCACGGGTGGCGCGGGCCACGGCGGCCTGCGCGGCCTGCAGCAGCGCCGGCAGCGTGGGCCGCTCGCCACGGCATTGCGAGCGCGGGATGACGAGCGCGAGGTCCAGGCTGCTGGCGCCACCAGCGTCCGGCGCTTCAACTTCCAGCCGCGCGTTCACGACCACCGTCGAGGGCGTGCTCAGGCACAGATCGAGATCCGCCGCGACGATGTCGTCGTCGGCCACCGGCAGCGGGCGCAGCACCGGCGCCTCGGGAGAGAAATTCTTCAACATGGCGAGCATCATGCAAACGGCATGTGACAGTTGCCATCGGGCGCGCTGCCACACGCCTGTAGGACGAGGCCGATTCAACCCGCGCCCAGCGGCCGAACGAGCCGTACCGTGGGTCGCGCAAACAACCGCCCGATGAGGGTGCGCGCAAAGAAATAGTCGTTGCGCAGCTTCTCGCCCAGCGCATCCAGCCCGACGCGGCCGGTCGGATCGCAGGGGATGTCCAGGCCGGCATCGCCGGCGCTCAGCGGCTCGAAATGCAGCAGGTGGGTGGCCTCTGCCGCGGCGGTATCAGGCTTGGCGAACATCGTGACCTCCATCGAGCGTGACGACAACACGAACCCAATGTGCCGCTGCGCTGCGGGCAGGGATGTAGGCGGTCGGGCCCGCCACGGGCCGCCCGCGTCGCGTGCCGCTGTAGGACGACACGCGGCACTCGGCACTCGGGCTCACAGCAGGCTGACGCCGGCGAGGTTCAGCAGCGAGGTCTCGCGCATCAAGCGAACGAAATCCGCCAGAAACGGCTTGGCCGCCAGCCCGGCAGTGCTGACGGCGTACAGCCGCCCCGTGAGCCCGCCCTCCCCGATGCGCTGGCGCGCCACATAGCCGCGCGCCAGGTAGCCCTCCACGGCCCACAACGGCAACGCCGCCACGCCGCGCCCACTGGCGACGAGTTGCAGCATGGCCACCGTCAGCTCGCTGGTGCGGCGTGGCGGCGCGATGCCGGCCGGCTGCAACACGCGGCGCACGAGGTCGAGCATCTCGTCGGGGACGGGGTAGGTGATGAGCGTCTGGTCGGCGAAGTCCGCCGCCGCCAACCAGGGCTTGGCGAGCAAGGCATGACCCTTGGGCAGCAACGCGACGATCTCGAAGCTGAACAGCGGGTGCACGGCAACGCCGGCCTCGTCGGCATCCACGTCGGACACGATGGCCAGTTCGGCACGGTCCTGATGCAGCAGGCCCACAGGGTCGGCCTGAAAGCCGGACACGATGTCCAGCTCCACCTCCGGCCAGCGCCCACGAAACGCGTCCATCGCCGGCATCAGCCAGTCGAAGCAGGTGTGGCATTCCACGGCGATGCGCAGCTGGCCTGCGGAGCCGTCCACCAGCCGGCGCGCATCGCGGTCGGCCTCGTCCACCTGGGGCAGCACGGCGTCGGCCAATTTCAGCAGCCGCTGCCCCACCGCGCCGAACACCAACGGGTTGCTTTTGCGCGCGAACAGCTCGGCGCCGTAGTGCTCCTCCAGCCCCTTGAGCTGGTGGGACAGCGCGGACTGCGTCAGGTTCAGCAACTGCGCTGCACGCGACAGATTGCCGGCCTCGCGCAGCGCCAGCAGGGTTCGCAGATGACGCAGCTCCAGCGGTGTTTGCATGAGCGGAACTTATGAAGATCCAGAAAACGTTTCGTTTGAATCATAGACAAGAACTGCCGATCATCACAAATCAGATTCAGCATGACCGGACTCATCATGATCAAGACTCATATTCTCGGCTTCCCGCGCATGGGCGAACAGCGCGAGCTCAAGACGGCGCTCGAGCGCCACTGGCGTGGCGACATCTCGGCCGACGAGCTGGAAGCGCAAGCGGCCGCCTTGCGCGCCAGGCACTGGGCGCTGCAGCTGCAAAGCGGGCTGGATCACGTCACCGTGGGCGACTTCGCGCTCTATGACCACGTGGCCCAGCTGATCCAGCTGCTGGGCTGCGAGCCGCGGCGGTTCGGCTTCACCGGCCAGGAAACCCCGCTGCAGCGCCATTTCGCCATGGCACGCGGCACCTCCGCCCACGCCCACACGCCGAGCTGTGGCTGCGAGAACCGCAGCGGCGACGGCACACCGGCGCTGGAGATGACGAAATGGTTCGACACGAACTACCACTACCTCGTGCCCGAGTTCGACAGCGCGACGGCCTTCCAGCTGAACGCCGACCGCCTCCTGGCCGAGGTGGACGAAGCCATCGCCCTGCCCGCCAGCCCCAAGGTGGCGCTGCTGGGCCCCGTGAGCTTTCTCTACCTGGGCAAGAGCAAGGAGGACGGCTTCGACCGGCTGGCGCTGCTCACGCGCCTGCTGCCCGTCTATGAACAGCTGCTGACCCGCCTGGCCGCGCGCGGCGTGACCTGGGTGCAACTGGACGAACCCATCCTCGGGCTGGACCTGCCCCCGGCCTGGCAGGACGCGCTGCGCCAGGCCTACGCGCGCCTGGGCGTCGTCGGCCAGCCGCTGCTGCTGGCGACCTACTTCTCGCCACTGGCCGACAACCTCGACCTGGCCTGCGAGTTGCCGGTGGCCGGCCTGCACGTGGACGCCGTGCGCGCGCCGCAGGAATTGCTGCCCGTGGCCCGGCGCCTGCCGCTGGACCGCGAGCTGTCGGTGGGCATCATCGAC